>WNFW01000734.1_pt1 | contig 22042 bp, 12 predicted proteins | sample 5400131 | NCBI WGS metagenome assembly WNFW01 (sample SAMN13153362, study PRJNA577476) | soil metagenome | isolation source: 20 cm soil or saprolite under grassland replicate 1 | place: USA:California | collected 2016-06-15 | reverse complement strand
TTTATGCCAATTGAGCAACTGGGTTCCAATTACCTTCACGCGCCGCGAGCCCCAATGCGAAGACGCAATCGGAAAGAGGCATTTCGACAGTTCTACGGGGTCGAGCGCGGCGCGAAGAGTAGGTAGTTCCGGATCCCATTCCGCCGGCGGTTGTAGATACTCTCCAGGAGCCATGTGTAACGCCTCTAAATCGAGGATCTTCATCAAGCAGCGACCCGCAGATTTCCTCGATGCACTTTCAGTCGAATCCATTCGATGACGCGGGCAGCATTCCGTTCCCAGGTGAAAGCCTCACTTGCCTTTCTGGCGTTTCTCCCTAATTCCTCGCGAAGAGCGGCGTCCTTCCGCAGTTCGCAAAGACAGTTCAAAAGCCCCGCTCGATCGCCGGGCTCATAAAGAAGGCCGGTCACTCGATGACGGATGATTTGCGGAATCTGTCCCGCGTTGCTAGCCACAACAACCCGCCCCGCGGCCATGTATTCGAATAGCTTGAGTGGTGAGTAGTAGAAATTGTCCAAGCGTGGGTAAGGCGCCAAGGCCACGTCCACCCTCGCCAGATAACGCCGTATCTCTTCGTGGGGGACGATACCCGTGAAAACAACGGCCTTCTCCAAACCAGCCAGGCGGGCCTTTTCCTGTAGAACCACGCCGCATCTACCGCATTTGGGAGGACGCGGATCTTTTCAGAAGCGACACCCGCTTCTATTAAATGGTTGTGCAGCGGTTCGGATACAACAATCACCGGATTGGCGCCTTGCCAAACGCGACATTCCATCCAGCGAGCAAGACGCGGCCAAGCTAGTTTCTGTCTGTACCGCTGCTGTTCGTAAACCAGGGGCGCATTCACCTCAAGGGCAAACGGCACCCGATACCGCTTGGCCAAGGTAAATCCAGCAATTCCCCAAAGGCTGTAGCGCTCATAGATGAACTCCGGAGAAAGTCGGCGTACTATCTTGGCGGCTGTGTTGAAGAATGTCCCATTGTGCAGTAGCCGGACGGCATCAGGATATCGGCGAAGTGGCCGATGCAAAACGTTGTTGGTTTTTCGAATAGTTTTTTCCAGGACACGGTTCAAGCGCGTTATGCCGCAAGGGATCACTCTTGCGGCGGTTTGGGACTCAATCCATTCAGGGCGGCTGACGCAAGTGCCCAAGACGGTAATCTCATGTCCGAGTTCTCTCATCGCGCGGATCATGCCGCGGACATGAACGGCTCCTCCCGTCTCTGCCGCCAAATCGATGCTCGGATCAAAACATAGGTAAAGAATTTTCATTGGACGCCCTCAAGGTGAAAGAGCCCGAGCAATTCCGTCACGCTTCGCTCGACAGAAAAGCTCTTTGCGACTTTTGCGGTAGCGGCGGCGCCTAGTTGTTTTCGCAGTCCTTCGTCTGAGAGAAGGTGGTCGAGTGCGTCAGCAAGCATCTCTGGGTTACGCGGCTGGACCAGAATTCCATCGCGGCCGGATTCCACCAATTCTGGAATCCCGGAAACATCTGTGGATACAACGGGGAGCCCGCAGGCCATGGCCTCCAGCAATACCGTTGGAATTCCGTCGCGGTCTCCGTCCTCATTGATGACGCACGGCAGTGCGAATATGGCAGCCCGCTTGTACGCTTCGCGGACGAGTTCCTGCGGCAGCGCTCCCCGGAATCCAATGATGTTGTGTAAGCCCAGCAAATGAACTTGAGTCTTCAAGTAGGTTCGCAGCGGGCCTTTGCCCACAATCTCGACGCGAAACGATCGTCCTCGTTCCCGGAGGATGTGGCACGCGTGAATCAGATCGCTGATTCCCTTTTTCTCGACCAATCTGGCCACCGTCAGGATTGTTGGAACAGGAGGTTTCTCGAGACACGAGTCGCCATTTGCGTAACGGCTTAGGTCCATGCCGTTATAAACGCAATGCACCTTTTTTGCTTGTGCGGGATGTATCAGGCGAGTGAGGTGCCGCCGGTTGTATTCACTGACGGTGATCACAGCCCGGGCATGTCTTATCTTCGCTCGCAGGAGTCTTGGTTTTGCGTCGAAGTAAATGTCTTTCGCGTGTGCCGTGAACGTATAGGGAATGCCCGTGAGGTAATACGTGAACATCGCAACGCTGGCAGGGGCGGTGGCGAAGTGCGCGTGCAGATGCGTGATCCTCTCGCGAAACAGAAGATCTGCCAGGTAACCGGCCTGGAATAAACTTTGCAAAAAACTCCATCGCGGGTGAAGCAGTAGCGCGCGGGACAAAGCCTTCAAATAGCGCAGGGGATGGCGAGAAGCCGTCGCGACGTTCCCTCGTAGAACTCGATTCCGGCCACTTTGCGCCGAAAGATAGGTCGCTTTTGCATTTACAAGCCTCATCTCGCCGTGAACTGGTTCGTTACCGGGTTCTTTGATCGAGAATATGCGGAGTGGGATGCCCCGCCGCTCAAGCGCCAGTACTTCCGTCAGAACGAAAGTCTGCGAAAGACGAGGCCAAGTGCTAACGATATAACCGAGGCTCGCTTTGGCCCCGCCCACTGGAGCAAGCTGTGGACGAGATACGGCTTGCGGCAAGGTGCTCGGCCAGCCGGTCTGCGGCCTTCCGGCCTCCGTTTGTGTCAATCGTTGGTTCATAAAGTGGATAGTCTGTCCGTTCCAAGTCGTCCATGAGTTTGTCGGCCATCCTCTTGGGAGACAATTCCCTCGGATGCATGACATCGACGAGACCCCGCTGAGCAAATAGCCGCGCGCGGGTTTGCTGCTCCGCGCTTGGCCCTGATCGCGGAATTACCAGTCCCTTCTTGCGTAGCCGAAAAAGCTGATATAGGGAGTTGTAGCCGGCCATTGTGACCACCAGATCCGCTGCATTCATGTAGCTCAAATGGTTGTCTACATGGGTTAGCACTCGGACCTTCAGCCCTTTTGCTAATTCGCGCAGGTGTTCGCGCTCACCGCCCTCCATCAAAGGACCCGTGATAAAGATCGCTTCCAACCCCGAGTTCGTTCCCAACAGCTTCAAAGCCTTCATGCACTCCAACATCATCGGGAGGGCGTCCGCTCCGCCACCTCCCGTTACCACCAGCAATTTGCCCTCGACTTGGAGCTCATTGCGCATCTCACTTTGACTTTTGTACGGTTCCTGTTCGCACACATATCCGACATAACGCAATTTCGGAGCGAACTCGCCATCCAGTCCATAGTGGGCGCCCGTGTCGAATAACTCCTTGCGTCCATAGATGAAAATTTCGTCGTAGTATCTGCGAATCGCTTCGTAGGTTCCTTCGCGTTCCCAGAGCGCACGAGTAACTTCCGGGGCGTCCAAAATATCTCTAAGGCCCAGGACGATAGTCGGCGCGTCGCTTCTCCGTTTCAGCATTTGCAGAGAAGGAAACAATTCACCCCAGATCCCAACGGGGACGTGGTCCACAAGCAGGACTTGCGGATGAAACACTCGGACGGCCTCTTGAATTGTGGCCACGCGCAATGCCTTGGTTTTCTCCAATCCGATCCGAAGCCGCAAGGGAAGCCAAACCCCAGTGTTGCGTTTGATCACAGAGGGAAGCTTTATAAAGTCCACCCCTGTGGGCAGCTTGAATACCGCTCCCGAAGGACACCCGATCATCATTAACACGCTGGAATCGGGAACCTGGCGGGCAAGAACCGAGGCGATCGTGGTGTTCCTTCTCAAATGTCCCAGTCCAAATCCGTCATGGGAATAGGTCATGACACATGATGAGTTGCCGTCAGTCTCGAAATGATTCATTCGCTTCCCCCATCTCGACTGGACAAACGTGAGGCTGGTGCTCTCCCTTTCCGTATTGGCGCCAAAGAGCACACTGACTTTTTTCTTCGACAGTGATACCTCGCTTGGCGGCACGCGCGTTAACGGACTGGGGATCGCGCGAAAGCACGGAAAGCTGATTGTCTTCGGCCTTCGCTCCGCAAGCTCGGTCGGGCAAGGGTTTCAGCGGTTTCCCCTTTGCTCACCCTTCTCCGGGCGAATCGCCTTTTCTTTTTTCTGCCGGGCCACCGTGTTCGACTGGGATTAACCTGATAATTCGTTTAGCTCGCTAACCGATACTGTAGCAATTCATTTCATTCCCGAAGGCTCATGCCTGCCCCCGGTTATTAATCTAGCGACCAGCATTTAAGTGAGCGTGCAACGGTGGGGCGCTTCCTATCGCGGTCAGGGGCGGGGCAACAGTCGCAGGTAGGAAGAACTCGAGCAAAAAAAACACTTCCCCGGCCGGAACTCCACCAAGACCATTCGCCCTCCTCAAAGTGCGTTCGTGTCTGTGATGAGAGTCGCGTTAATTTTTGCAAAAATGCTTGTTAAGAAACAATCCGGTGATAGCTTGAAGAGCAGGGCAGAAATGCCCTAAACACAGAGAGGGAGAAGACAACGCGAAACCTCCGGCGGCGTATGGCACAGAAGCTCTAATGGTAATGATTAACCTATGTGGTGACGGCCGTGCTCACGGGTATGCGAATCGGAGAGATTCTCGCACTCAAGTGGACGCGGCTCGACTTTCTGCGCGGGAACGTCGAAGTCTCCGAGACATTCTCGAACGTACAGTTTGGGACACCGAAGACGCGGAGTAGTCGTCGTGTGATCCCGATGAGCTCCGTCTTGCGTGAAGCGCTTGAGTTGCATCGGCGAGGGTCAGCACATACAGCGCCCCAGGTCGTCACTTGACGCAAGACATCGGCGCGCACATCTCCAGCGCAGGATTTTCGCCGGCAGAAAATGTCCGGGTGCAGACTCTCTCCGCCGCTCGCATCTACGACAAGAACGACGATGCCCACGCAGAGACCGTGGTCCCTCGAGAAAGCCATGTGCAACGGAGCAGAACTAGATTACTCGTTCCAGCACCAACGCGTCACAGTAGTGGATTTTCATAAGAAAAACTGATTCAGGGTTCGCTGGACACTTCGCGGATGCGATCGGCGAGCGCCGACGATTAGTAGGGTTGGCTTTTGGGCTGAGGCGAAGAAGCGGCGCGATCCGCGAGGTTCCTCCGTTTTTCTTCCATCTCGTTCGTTTCCTTCTGGAGACGCATGAAAGAATCCAATGCTTTGCGACTATCTTCCGCCTTCCCAAGCCGCCGGTCGACGTTCGCCAAAACGTAATAATACGAAGAGGCTCGAGGATTTAGAGACACTGCTTGGGCAAGAGCCTCAGCTGCATCGTTGAGATGGCCTTGTGCCTCATCGGCTTTTGCCTTTTGAAACCAGGCGCCGTCACATTTAGGATCGATCTGTAATGCCGCACGCGCATACGCAAGAGCCTTTTCGTAATCGCTCTTACGGTTGTAATAGCCGCTCAGGTTTACGTGGGCCGAGACGAATTTTCCCTTCTTGGCATCATTGAGTGTGATGGCTTTCTCATAACTCGCAACGGCTCCGGCTCCATCTCCCAGTGCTTCCTGAGCAAACCCAAGAGCGTCCCATGCCTCCATGTACAGAGGGTCAAGAAGAAGCGCTTTTTCAAACTCTTTTCGCGCCGGCACCCAGCTGTCCTGAATGGAGAAGAGTTTGCCGAGGTTGAAGTACATCTCCGCGGACTCCGGGTTGTACTGGATTCCTTGTTCAAACTCTGTTTGAGCCGCATCGAACTTTCCGACAATCATGAAATCGCGGCCAAGAATCTTATGGGCCTCGGCGTTCCTGACATCGAGTTGCAGGGACTTGGCCAGCGCCTGAATGGACTCCCCGATTTTCCTTTGCGCGAACCGGCTATACCCTAACGCGTACCAGCCCCAAGAAGATCTCGGGTGCTCTCTCACGTAGGCAACAAGCAGCGGCTCGACATCCTGAAACCGTCCTTCGCGGATGTAACCTTCGAATTGGCTCTTACGGTTTCGCTCATCTGCAAGGCCTGCCTCGTTTGAAAGCGCGGCAATTCTCTCCCTGGCCAGAATGTCACCAGGATTGAGTTCAAGAGCTCTTCGATAGGCAGCGGAAGCGCCCTCCGCGTTACCCTGCTTTTCAAGAACTGTTCCCAGGAAATGCTCGGCATCGGGGGATTCGGGCTGGAGCTCGAGGGCGTGTCGGAACTTAGTTGCAGCCTGGCCCAGCTCACCTTGTTCAAGCGCGACATGGCCCTCTGCGATATCCAAAGCCGCGTTCTGCCGCCGATCGTCGGAGGAAGCCAATTCTCGGCTTCTCTGCAACTCATGAGTACCCTCGTCCCTGTGTCCTGCCCGGACCAAAGCCAGCCCCAGTTGATAATGCGCCTGCGTACTTTGAGGCTCAAGCCGGATTGCTTCCCGAAGTTCTCCGATGGATTCCTCCACTTTCCCTTCGCCGAGCAGGCTTCTGCCCAGGGCGAGCCGGACTCCAGGGAAATCCGGCTGGCTAGCGATCACCTTACGCAGCTGCTCAATTTCTCTGGTCCGCCCGTAGTTCGCATTCTCCCCATAAGCTATAGCCAGATTGAATCGCGCTTTCAGGAAGCCTGGCGCGAGCGCCACAGCCTGCTCCAGTTCATGCACCGCTTCTTCGCCGTCCGTAGTGGTAAGGACTGCACCTAGGTTTGCGTGAGCGTCCGCGTAATCCGGGCTGATGCGCAGGGCTTCCCGGAACTCGGTGATGGCTGCTTTTTCATCGTTGTCCTGAGCCAACACAAGTCCCATGTTGTTGTGGGCTTCAGCAAAATCGGGCCGCACGCGCACGGCCTCACGAAACTCTGCCAAGACTTCTTTGGTACTGGCGCCCTTGCGTCCAAGAAGGAGTCCAAGCACATTGTGGGCTTCAGCGTCGTCCGGTTTCGTAGCAAGTGCCTTTCGAAGCTCCGCGGCGGCACCGTTCCAATCGGGTGCTGGACCGGATGGAGCGGGGACATTGATCCCCGCCTCGAGCTGCCCGATAGCTCTATCAAGTTCTCCACTGCGAAGATAAACAATTCCAAGGTCGACGTAGTTGGAAGAAACGGCGGGCATGAGCGCAATCGCGCACTGCAGGTTTCGTCTGGCCTCGTTCAATTCGCCCTTTTCGCGCAGTGCAGTTCCGAGGAATGCATACGTGGGGCCCGCACCGGGATCGAGCCGAGCAGCTTCTCGCAGCTCTGCAGTGCTTCTAGCTTTTGAGCCGCTGTACCACAAAGCAACGCCAAAATTGTAATGCGCGTCGGCCAATCTGGGGCGGAGTGTCACAGCGCGCTCCAAGTGGACCAAAGCGGAAGTCAGGTCACCCTGCTGTCCCAATATAAAACCAAGCAAATTCTGCGCTTCGGCATAACTGCTATCTTTATCAACGGCCTCGATCAGCAGTTGCTCGGCCTCTTTCAGTTCGCCCCGCGCCGCGGCCTGTTGTCCCCTTTTAAACAAGTCGGCGGCGGGACCTGAGGAAGGCTGGCGCGACTTCTGCAGTGAGGCGGCCTGCTGCTTCAGGGCCACGCCAAGAGCGTAATAGCCTTCGCGGAACTCCGGATCGATCTTCAGCAAATACTCGAAAGTCTCGATGGCTTCGCTAAGATTTCCGCCCTGCTGTAAAGTCTGGCCGAGCAAGTATTGCGCATTCGCGTTGTTTGGTTCTCGCTTCGCAACGAGTCTAAGGTGCACAAGGGCGCTCTTGGCATCGCCCTTTTCCCGCAGAGCAATGCCCAGATTCAAATGCGCCGCCGGATCGGAGGGTTCAAGCGACAAGGCCTTTTGAAAAAAGACGACGGCTCCGGCTACATCACCGTTTTTTGCCGTTGCGGATCCCAGGTTCGTGTATGCGCGTGCATATTTTGCGTTGAGGGCGACGGCTTTCTTGAACTCTGTGATGGCGCCCGGGAAATCGCCCTGTTGCATTAGAGCGGCACCCAGCCAATTGTGAGCTTGCGCGGAGGAAGGGCCGAGCTTCACAGCGTGCTGAAACGCTTCGAAGGCATGTGCGTAGTCGTTCTCATGCCAAAAAGCCAATCCTAGTTCGACGTAGAGGTTAGGGCTGTTAGGATGCTGTTTTATTTGATTTTCAATTTGGCTGACCGGCGCAGGAGCCTTTTCTTGTACCTGGGGCCAGGCGCTTTTGGGCAGCCCCAGAACCAACGTGGCTAGGCTCATGCTCCGAACGGCCTTTGCGCCCAAACCCATTGAACTCGGGTCCTTTCATCCAGGCCGCGAACCGGGTTGTTCGCGATTCATTCCTTCGCTGAGGCATAGAGCATAGCGCCGCGCGAACTGACTGTAAACGCATTCCACGTCTCTCGCTCAGTTAACGATTTGTCCGGGAAGGGCCGGGGCATCGGGGTTGTCGGGCGCTTCGCGTAAATCTCTCTTTATCAGTGTTTTACCTGAACTTTAAGAAGCGTTCCTCATTGGGTCCAAAAAAATGGGTCCAAAAAAATCTTGACATCCGCCATGCCAGGGAGTAGAAAGCGGGGCAGTTCGGGAAAACGTTTACTTATCCGCTGTGGGGAAAGACGAATTCTCCGAACTTCCAAGGTTTGGGGGGCTTGAAGCGAGTCGCTTTCAGTGAGCGGCTCTCGTGCGGAAACATCCGGGGGGTGTGGAACCAGATAACTTGCGGAATTTCAGGGCTGCCTCAAGAAAAACACTGGGCCTGCAATCTTGGTTGGGGGGTTTTGCTCCGGGCTCGGTGACCCACGAAAAGTCCGAGGTGGCATCGGTTCCATATACTTCGGGGAGGTTTCACGCCGGACGGCTTCTACACTTGAGTCTGCGGGAGGCGTGAAAATGAGACGAGCATTATGCCTGGGCCTCTTGTTCGTGTGTGCCTTGATTGTGTTCACGGGGCCAGTCGCGCGTGCCCAGTTGGCGGATCGCGCAGTCATCACGGGTTTCGTCACGGATTCGAGCGGTTCGGCCATTCCTGATGCCAAAGTCACGATCCTTAATCAGGACACCGGCACCAAAATTGTCGTCGGCACGAACAGCGCCGGCAACTACAGCACGCCCCCGCTCATTCTAGGCACCTACACAGTCGAAGTGGAGAAGGAAGGCTTCAAGCTTTCTTCTACGAAGGGAATTGTCCTGAGCGGCGGGCAGACCTACCGGCAGGACGTGAAGCTCGAAGTGGGCGCCGTGACCCAGACGGTCACCGTCGAGGGTGGGGTCGAACAGATCAACACAGATAACGCGACTGTTTCTCACACAATCGGCGAGACCTACTATCGCGATCTTCCCGCAGCCATGGGGGCTGATATTCGGCTGGCCGAATCGCTACTGCAACTTCAGCCCGGGTTTGTGCCCATGCAACCGAACGGCGATGCCATCTTCCGCGGCAGCCAGTTCACATCAAGAATCAACGGCGGCCAGACTTTGGCGACCGAGAATTGGTTTGACGGCGCAGCTTTTGGATACGCGGAAGGTCACCAAGGCACGCAGGAAAGCTCGGTGCCGTATACATCGGTCCAGGAAATGACCGTAGTCGAGAACACATTTTCCGCTCAATATGGGCACACCAGTGGGGGTTTTATTACCTATACGACGAAGTCCGGCACCGACAAGTTTCACGGCAACCTATACAATTTTTTCAGCAACGATAAGCTGGACGCGGGAAACTTCTTTTTCACTGGAAAAATTGCTAACAAGAAGCTTCCGCTCACCCAAGATAACTGGGGCGCAGCCGTGGGCGGGCCGGTACCCAAGATAACCAAGTGGGGCAAAACATTCTGGTTTTTCAACGTGGACGGTCTCGATTATCACAGCACGGTCAACACCGGCTTTGTGAACACCCTTCCCACTGCGCTCCAAAAGCAAGGGAACTTTAGTGAGTTTTTGGGAGGACAAGCGACGGATACCTGTCCGAAAGGCACGCCAAACCAAGGCCTCGTATACCCTGTTACGGATCTTGCTGGCAATCTCATTCTCTCGGGCCAAATCTACAACCCGAATCCAGCCACTTTCACGGCGGTCGCTGGTCATACGGTTACTGATCCTTGCACGGGAAGTCTCATCAATGTGCCGGCCGGCTTTGTGAGGCAACCTTACGCTGGCAACATTATTCCGCCCAGTGACCCCCTGTTGAGTTCCCTAGGGCAGTTCATGGTTCCCAATATCCCAGCGCTGGACCGCAACACGCTCGCGGTGAATGGTTTTGGCGGGAGCTCGGACGACAACAACAAGATCAATGTGAGGACCTGGCTCTTCCGAATCGATCACACCTTCAACAACAAGTTCTCCATCAGCAATACCTACTACCAGAACAACCGGCCGCGCATCGCGCACTGTGGCGGGCCGGAGGGCTGCAACACCTTGCATAATGGAGAAACGGATTCCGCTGCCAACGACACGTACATCGGCCAGGGATTCTTCCAGCGCATCACTAACCATTTCGAGCACTTGCAGATGAACTGGGTGATCAAGCCGAACCTTTTCAATCACACCACACTGGCTTATGACCGCTGGCACATGCAGGGCAACCAGTTGTCCGGCGGAGTAGGCTGGAATCAGAAGCTTGGACTGGGCTTGCCCAACTCACCTATATTCAACAAAGCGGGCTTTCCTTCGATCAACTTCAGTGGGCCCCAGGGTTATACCGCTTATGGCACGCCGTGGGCGAGCGGTGGGAGCGACATCAACAATCGCTATCAGTTCCTCGACGATGTGAGTTGGACTACCGGAAAACACACCATCAAGGCGGGCATCGAATACCGCTATATGACCTTCCCGCAAACCGGGTGGGCCGTCAACACGGGTGGCAGCTTCAACTTTAGCTCCAACGAAACTGCACAATACGATTTCAGGGGTGCCAACCGTGGCGACGTGACTGGGAATGGGTTTGCTTCCCTTCTGCTGGGGCAGGTCAATAGCGCAGGTTTCTCTGTGCCGTTCGCCTACATGCCCAAGATGAAGTATAGCGCTCCCTGGATCAACGACGACTTCAAGCTGACGCCCAAGCTCACGCTGAGCTTTGGTTTGCGGTTCGATTGGCAATCCGGGCTCTATGAGCAGCACGGGCGGTTCTCCACTTTTGATCCCGCAGCCCAAAATCCCGTGGGCCATCTAGGGGCAACCATATTTAACAGCAGTAAAGCAAACGGCAACAGCAACTGGAACGTCGGTCCGCGCTTTGGGTTCGCGTACGCTCTGAACAACAGGACCGTGATCCGCGGCGGGTATGGTATTTACTATGCCGGGGCACAGGCCGACTCGTGGGATCCATACCCAGTCGACGGTTACCAAACAAATCCGACCGCGCCAAATCTGACGAATGGGCTGCTGCCAGCATTCTACTTCCAAGGAATTGGCAGCTGTCCTACTCAGGAGACGACGAATAATGTAGGGGCAGTTTCCTGCGGCTGGCCGACAGGCTCAATCGTCCTCCCGCCGCAACTCAGAGCCGACGTGGCGAATGGAGGCAATCCCGTTGGAGTGGCCCCCAACACGTACACCATGCCCCGATACCAGAATTGGTCGATTTCGTTCCAGCGCCAATTGACTCAGAACATGGCCATCGATATCGCCTACGTAGGCAACCATGGAACGAGGCTGATTGATGGCCGCAGCTCTGCTGGAGTTTTCGACAACATGAACCCCGGAAGCGTGCTCGCCTTGGGAAGCGTTCTCACGAGCGGACAGTTCAATAATGGCGTTCCCAACGCGGCGGCAATCGCGGGTGGATTTACCACGCCACCTTACCCAACGTTCACGGGAACCGTGGCGCAATCGCTAAGAATGTGGCCGCAGTACCAGCAGATCAACTGGCGTTATTTCCCGAACGGCGCAAGCCACTACAATGCATTCCAAGCCAGCTTTGACAGACGCATGAGTCAGGGATTGCAGTTTAGGGTGGCTTACACCTATTCCCGGCTGATGAATAACGGCTCGGAGACGGGGCTTGGCGCCGGGGGACCTCCCGTACAGAATCCCAGCGACATGAGGGGCCTGTACACGGTCAGTTCCGACGATGTCCCGCACATTCTGACCTTGGGCTGGCAGTACGAACTACCTTTCGGCAAGGGCAAATGGCTCGGAGGAAACTCGTCCGGTGTCGTGGACAGGGTTATCGGGCACTGGGAAATCTCGGCAATACAGACGTATCAATCCGGGAGGCCGCTGTCGATCACCATGGCGAACAACAGCCTCGGAGGATACCTCTTTAATTATGTCCAATTTCCAAATAAAGTAAGCACCGCCAATGGCCTGACAGGTAGCTTCAGCGACCCCAACAAGGACACCTACTTGAACGCGGCAGCATGGGCCGACCCGGGACAGTTCGCGTTCGGCAATGCACCTCGCGAAGACGAGAATGTCCGCTGGTTCGGGTATCGGAATGAGGACTTCTCCATTCAAAAGGACACTTACTTCGGTGAGAGCAACAAGTACGTGCGATTCCAAGGCGATGCCGGGAATGTCTTTAACCGGGTTTTCTTCTGCCCCCCGGGCACAGCCCTAGGTAATGGCAACTTTGGCAGAACTGGCAGCCAGTGCAACATCCCGAGGCGCTGGCAGCTCGCCTTACAAATCTTCTTCTAGGCTCACCCCGGGAAGGGTTATTCTGTGGATGGTCCGCAAGCGCGGACCGTCCACGGTTCGTGTTTGGCTTCCTATCCCTTGGCGAGTTTCTCGCGGCGAAGGATGCCGCGGCCCTCTTGCAGGACCAGCAATTGATTCGCCGCAATGTTCTTAAACGATTCCACCAGCCCCAGGGGCCAGCGGACTTCGACCGAATCCGCCTGCTTGGACTGACCGAGCCCAAAATGCAGGCGAAAATCATTTTGAGACAAATAGCTGGAACCGCTTAAGATCTCATTCATTTGAGAATGCCGTCCGGTAACCACGCGCACGCGCGCGCCGATGGCGCTGCGATTCGATTTCGTGCCGATGCACTTGACCTTCAGCCAGTTGTTTCTCGAACGAGAATCATTGCGGAGGAGCGAGGGAGGCTCGTTCATGTTGATTATGGCGACATCAATGTCTCCATCGTTGTCGAAGTCGCCGAAGGCCGTGCCGCGGCTGGGGCGAGGTTCCTTCACCGCCGGCCCGCTTATCGAGGTAACATCCGCAAAGCGGCCGTTGCCGAGGTTCTTATACAAAATCTTTCTCTGTTTGAAGGTGACATGCAACTGGCGCGTGTCGACCTCGGGAAAGACGTGGCCGTTTGACATGAAGATATCGACCCAACCGTCGTTGTCGAAATCGAAGAGCCCGACGCCCCATCCCAAATACTTGGTGTTCGCGCCCAATCCTGCTTGAAAGACAGCGTCATAAAAAGTTCCGTCGCCATTGTTATGGTACAGATTCGCAGTTTGGTCGGAGTAATTTGTCTTGACGATATCGAGCCAGCCGTCGCAGTCGTAATCGCCAACCCCCACGCCCATGCCCCCTTGCGGAACGCCATTTTCATTGAGGGCGCATCCAATCTGTGAGCCGATTTCTTCGAACGTTCCATCATGATTGTTGTGGTAGAAGCGGCTAGGCACCGAGTCGCACGCGACGTAAATATCGGGCCAGCCGTCATTGTCAAAATCGGCCGCGCACACGCCCAGGCCGTAAGAGCCCGAGGGAATCCATTGCTCGGCGACGAAAGTTGGGGCTGCCGGGCCCCGGGGAACCGCGATGCCAGATCGCTCGGAAACATCCTCAAAGGTTCCATCACCGCGATTACGATACAAGGTGTTGGTCCCACCGTTTAGCCCTTGCGGTCCACATCCGATGGACAGCCCAAAATACCGGCAATACTGGTTGTCGCCGGGCTGCGGAGCTGCTTGCGGGTCGAAACTCACATAGTTTGCGACGAACAGGTCGAGAAAGCCGTCGCGGTCGTAGTCCACAAAGCAGCAACCGGTATTCCACCGCGGAATTGAGCTTTTCTGGACAAGGCCAGCCTTTTCGGTGACATCGGTGAAGGTCCCGTCTCTATTGTTGTGATAAAGGGTGATTCCGCCCCAATACGTCACGACTAGGTCCTCGTATCCGTCGTTGTCGTAGTCTCCGACACAGCAGCCCTGCCCCCATCCTGACCAAACGAGTCCCGCTTTTTCGGTTACGTCGGTAAAGGATCCGTCGCGATTATTGCGAAACAGCAGGTTTGTGGGCGGATGTTCCGTCGAGATGCCCTCGAATCTCGTTCCGTTTACCAGGAAGAGGTCGAGCCAGCCATCGTTGTCGTAGTCGAAAAGAGCGAGACCACAACCGATTTCTTCCAGGAGGTATCGCTTGCGCGTGACGCCGCCGAAGACATTATTTGCTTGACTCAAACCAGCCCGATCGGCAACGTCGGTGAAATAGAAACCCGCCGCAGATTCGGGAGCGGTTCCTGATTTCCGAGTGGAGGACGCTGGGGATCTCTGCAGGGCTAACGTTTCACCCAGTCGGGGCAGCAGTACAGACGCAGGTACGGCTGAGCCCAGGCGCGCGAGTTGACAGAGAAAATTGCGACGTGACACTTGGATTAGCCCGGAGGGACTTCGCAAACTTCCCGGCTTGACCCAATGACTTGGCATCGTCGCATTAATCTGGTAACAGCAACCGAAGACGCGTATCAGCCTGCGCACCCCGCTCCGCTTCCAGCTTACGCGACTCGGCGAACTGACTCTCTGACTCGGCGATTTTGCCGAGGCGCCGAAGTAACAAGCCAAGCTGATAGTGGGCTTCGACGGACCGCGGATCGAGCGCTGCGGCGCGTTCGAGGTGCTGATTCGCTTCCTCATATTGATGCTGTCTCAAGAGAATGCTTCCAAGTTTAACGTGGGAAGGCCCATGGTCAGGATGATCCTTAAGGAGGATTCGAAAGACCGAGACAGCCTGATCCTCTTGGCCAATGGCATCAAATGTAAGGGCCAAGTAATAGGAAGCGGCAACTTGGTCAGCCTGCGCTTGCAGGCTTTTTTTGAGCGAGGCCTCGGCTTCGCTGTACTTACCCTGTAGGTAGTACACTGAACCCATGGCGTAGTTCACGACGGCATCGTGAGGATGCCTCTGCAAAAGACGAGCGAAAAGCGAAGCGGCCTTAGATAGGTTGCCTTTGGCGACGTTGGCAGACGCTAGTACATAGATATAGGGATCGCGATCCGGTTTTAAGGCTGCGGCCTTCGCGAGTGCAGGCAGGGCATCCTCTAGCAAATTTCGCTGTAAGCACACCTTTCCGAACTCAAATAGAGTCTCGGGGTCTTCAGGAGCCTGGTGCTTGGCTTTGACTAGATAGGCCAAGGCTTTCTCGCTATTCCCTTGGCGCTCTGCAAGCAGAGCCAGGTTCCGTTCGCAGGCCCCGCAAGCAGGATCCATGTTAAGTGCAAGCTGGAACTTCTGCTCTGCCCGCTCGAGTTCTCCCAAGAAGAAGTAAGCTTCTCCAAGCTTCAACGCCAAGGCGGGGGAGGAGGGGTGAGCAGTAGTCCTTGTCTCCTCGGCTTCAAGAACCTCCTTCGCCCCTGCAGCCATTCCGTACTTCGCCAAGACGTTGGCAAACTCGAGGGACAATTCATCGGACGGGGCTGACAAATCTTGCCAATAACCAACCAGACCTTTTAGCTCTTCCGATTTTCCAAGAGCTCCATAGTCTGTCGCCAGAAGGAGGATGCCATCGTCAGATATGCTCAGTTGAGGCACGATGGGTTCGGCTATGTCCAGAGATTCCTGATAGTTCTGGAGGGATGCTTCCACCTTGGCCAAGTCAAAGCGAGCATTGAGGTTGCCGGGATCAAGCCGGAGGGCTTCCTGGAAGCTTTTTCGGGCCAGATGGGATTTTCCCTGGAGAAAGTAAGCGTTTCCCAAACTCGTTCGAGCGCCAACCAGTCGGGGATTGAGCACTAGCGCTTGCGTGAGGAAGCTTGTGCTCTCCTTGTATTTGCCCTCCTGCAGGCGAATTGTTCCTAGCATCGCCAAAGCCAGAGCTCGGGTGGTCGGGTTGCCCAAGGCCTTGCGTGCTTCCGCCTCTGCCTGTCCCATTTGCCCCTTGTTCAACAAGTTAGCCGCTATTTCCATGTGATTGAGCTGGCCAAAACCGGCGTTTGCGAGAGCCAAGAGACCAAGGCAAAGCAGGTAGAAGCGTCGATGGCCCCATACAGCAAGTCGCAGGGGTTTTTCGGGTTCGCCGAGGCGCTTCATGATCCGGTATGGTAGCAAGGGCCTAGAACGGCGGCAACGTTTACTCAAACCAGAATATTGAGGACCCATCGATTGTGAGGTAGATTCTTATGGTCGAACAGGTGCGCCATAGTCCGCTGAAGTCCTCTCAAAAAGAATCGGGGAGTTCTATAGCTTGATCGTCCAAAAAGGAGGGGCAAATACTAATTCGCGCCGCACGTTCCTAAAGCATTTACTCGCGGGGATTGCCGGCAGCCCGCTTTCAAGCTCCTCCTGGTTATCCTGCCTCGCAATAGCCCAGCGCAGCGGCAAATTTCCGTTTGAGCTTGTTCCGCCCGCGACAAGCAGGATTACCTGGGTGCACCGAAATGGGCGGTCTCCCGAGATGTACTTGCCGGAAACCGTGGGTGCCGGGTGCGCATTCATTGATTATGACAACGATGGATGGATGGACATTTATCTGGTCAACAGTGGGAAGTGCGATTTCTTTGACCCACAGCCACCCCTGCGCAATGCCCTTTACAAGAACAATCGCGACGGAACCTTCACAGACGTAACGGAAAAATCCCGCGTCCCTGGCGGCGGATATGGGATGGGCGTGGCAGTCGGGGATTATAATGGCGATGGCCGGCCGGACCTCCTGTTGACCCAATACAACGGCGTCATTCTCTACCACAACAACGGCGACGGCACGTTTAGCGATGTGACGCGGAAGGCTGGTCTGCCGACAGAGGGCTGGGCATCCAGCGCCGTCTGGTTTGATTACGACAACGACGGGAAACTCGACCTCTTTATCTGTCGGTTTGTGGATTTCAGCAAGGACAAGAACAAGTTCTGCGGCAACCGCGAAACCGGTGACCGCTACTACTGCATCCCGCGCATCTATGACCCCATGCCAAGCTGGCTTTTTCACAACAACGGTGACGGTACTTTTACCGACGTCAGCCGCGAATCGGGAATTGCGAAGTCCCTCGGTAAAGCTTGGGGTGTCGTTGCCTGCGACGTCAATAACGATGGGAGAATGGATCTGTTCGTGGCCAACGACACGGTGGCGAATTTTCTGTTTGTCAATCGCGGCAACGGAAAATTCGAAGAAATGGGCTTGCAAGCCAACGTTGGTTATAGCGCCGGGGGGCGGGCGCGCTCGGGGATGGGCGTGGATTCTGCCGATTACGACCAGGACGGTTGGATGGACTTGTTTGTTACCAACGTGGACCAGGAGATGTACTCGCTCTATCGCAACAACCGCGATGAGACTTTTGATGACCTGTCTGTTCCTTATGGTATCGGCAAGGTCACGCGACTGATGAGCGGGTGGGGAGTGAAGTTTTTTGATTACGACAACGACGGAACGCCCGACCTTTTTCTTGCCAATGGCCACCCTGACGACAGAATCGAAGCGCATTCGAGCGAAGTAAAATACCGTGAACCTCTGCTATTGTTTCGTGGCACGGGCCATGGATTCGAGAATGTGACCGGCAGCAGCGGCCCCCTTTTTTCAAAGCCCCTTTCCGCACGCGGCATGGCAATCGGCGATTTCAATAACGATGGCGCCATCGATGTCTTGATTGCAATTAACGACGGCCCGCCTCTGCTACTCAAGAATCAGGTAGGTCAATTCAATCACTGGTTAGGGGTGAAGTTGGTGGCAAAGCGAGCCAATCCTGACGCCATAGGTGCGCTAATTACTTGGCAAGCTGGGGGCCTGAGGCGGTCGTCCTTCAAAACTGGCGGCGGAAGTTATCTAGCATCGCACGATCCACGGGTGGTTTTGGGCATCGGCACGCACAGCCAAATTGAGTGGGTCGAGATCCGGTGGCCGCTACCGAGCGGGTGTACGGAACGCTTCACGAATCTTCCCGTTGATCAATACATCTCACTTGTGGAGGGGGAGGGCGACCCAGTTCGGAAAGCCTGACGAATAAACGACGGAGCATTTCTTTTGTCAGGCTGCAGGTAGCGGTCACACGAGACATGCTGAAAAGCCGATGCTCTAGTCCAGCGCGGCCGCACCGTGCTAAATTGCTCGCTCTTACGAGTGCCTGAACCAGTGCGTACTAAAGAACAAGCCCTAAATATCCATGAGGTTGCGAGGCGGGCCCGGGTGTCTACCGCAACTGTGTCTCGCGCTATCAACCGGGTTCCCACAGTTAATCCCAAACTGGTCCAGCGCGTCTGGAGGGCCATCAAGGAGCTTGGATACTACCCAAATACGCAGGCGCGAGCTCTGGTCTCTGGGCGTAGCCGAATTTTCGGCCTTATTGTTTCCGAACTAACGAACCCGTTTTTTCCCGAAATCGTCCAGGTGTTCGAAACCATCGCAGTTCGGCACCACTACGAGATTTTATTGACCTCCACCATGAATGACCCGGAGCAGATGGAGAGCTCCGTCCGCCGAATGATCGAGCGGCAGGTTGAAGGCGTGGCAGTCATGACCTTTGGCATGGAAGATGCGGTTCTCGAGGATTTGAAGTTGCGGCAGGTTCCCCTGGTTTTCGTGGATGTCGGTCCGCGTCGTCCGCGTGTCAGCAACCTGCGAATCGACTACCTCAGCGGCATTCGCCAAGCGGTGCAGCACGTGGCGGCACTGAGGCACGAGAGAATTGCCTTCATCACGGGGCCCCATACGCTCAAATCCGCGATGGCACGTAAACAGGCGTTTTTGAAGGCCATCCATGAGATCGGACGCGATCCCGACATGGAACTGATTGTGGAAGGGAACCACACGATGGAAGGAGGGCGGCTGGCTTGCGGCCATTTACTGGCGCTAGCCAAAAAGCCCACCGCGATTCTCTGTTCTAACGACATGACTGCGATCGGAGTGATGAGGAGGTGTTACGAAGATGGCATAGCGATTCCGAGAGATCTTTCCGTGGTGGGCTTTGATGATATCCGATTAGCGCAATTCATGCTCCCTCCTCTTACCACCGTGCAAATGTCTCAAGCGGAGTTAGCACGGCTCGCTTTCGATGCGCTGCTGGCCGAAGTCGAGCGTGAGGAGCCGCTTCCGGAAGGATCCGAGTATGTGCTGAAGACCGCTCTAATCGAGCGAGAGTCCACAGCTATCTGTCGCTCCAATGCCGCTGCGAGCGGCAATGCGCGGAAGGAGTAAGAGAAGCTATGCCGACCATTGAATCGCTGTATAGGAGCGTGGCGGCACTTCAAACCTTGTGCGGTTGTTGGTTGTGGCAGGCTTCGCAAAAGCTTGTGGAGCTACTTTCTCAGGTGTCTCGAAAGTATTGAAAGCCTTGAGATCCGCCCCTGTCAGTGTCGTAGAGACAAGTACTTGTCCGGGAGTTTTGTCCTGCCAATTGAGCTCCACAACGCGTGGTTTCGACAGCTCACGATTCAGAATGAATAGTGCGACTTTTCCATCCTGGGGATTCAACGTGCCTGCAACGTCCACGGACGGAACCTGGCCCATGTTCGAAACTTCATACGTCGGAGATTCCACCAACAGGTTAAGGACGGAACCGCGCGCATATTGAAGCCCCCAGTTGTAGGGATAGTAGATGGTCTGGCGAAACAAACCACTTGCATTAGTCATGATGGGCGCGATGACATTGATCAACTGCGCCAAACAAGCCACTTTGACGCGATCTGCATGACGAAGCAAAGAGTTGACGAGGCCACCGACAAGGAGCGCGTCTTCGAGGTTGTACACTTCCTCCAACAAATGAGGTGTTTCCTGGTGATGTCCATTCGTGGCGTCGCCGCTGCGGGCACGGTACCAGACATTCCACTCGTCAAACGACAGCCACAACTTCTTCGGCGAGCGTTTGTGCCCACGCACTAGGTCACAAACCGCGACCGTCTCGTCGATTTGGCGTTCCATACTTAAGTTCATAGCCAGGAACTTCGCGCTGTCACCGCCAGTATCCTGCGGAGTATTGGTGAAATAGCGATGCAGCGAGAGACCGTCTACATACTCGTAGCACTGCTCGAGAACTTCACGATCCCACTCCAGATACGTGGGCATGAACGGGCCGCTTGACCCGCACGCAATGAGTTGCAACGAAGGATCGACGTACCTCATCTGCCGCGCAGCATCTTGAGCTTTAATCCCGTACTCCGTTGCCGTCATGTGTCCGATCTGCCAAGGACCATCCATCTCGTTGCCAAGGCACCAGCGTTTCACGCGATAGGGCTCCGTAATTCCGTGCTTCCTGCGAAGATCACTCCATTTCGTTCCTTGATCTAAGTTGCAGTACTCCACGAGAGCCGCAGCCTCTTCGGGCGTTCCCGTTCCAAGATTGAGGCCCATCAGCGGCTCAGCATGCACGGCCTTGCACCAAGCCATGAATTCATTCGTACCGAACTGATTTGTGTTGATCGAGTTCCAAGCTTTATCAAGCACGCGCGGACGGGTCTCCTTGGGGCCGACGCCGTCGAGCCAGTTGTAGCCAGAAACGAAATTGCCGCCCGGATAGCGAATGATGGGAACTCCCATACGGCGCACTTCTTCCATGACGTCCTTGCGAAATCCGCTGGCATCTGAAAGTTTCGAACCCGGGTCAAATATGCCTTCGTAAATCGCACGTCCCAAGTGCTCCAGGAACGATCCAAAGAGATTATGGTCGAGCGGTGCCATGATGCGCCGTGAGTCCAGGTAAACCCTGGCTATGTCGCCAGTGCCAGGCGCGGTTTGACCACGCAGGAAAGAACCACCAAACAGAGAAGTCAGGCCCCAAGCCATTCCTGCGTTCGCAGCTTGGCGCAGAAAACGCCGCCTATCATCGAAAAACATTTGTTTGCTCTCCTGGTGCTTGGCCACACCAAAATTCCACCGAAATGTCGAGTTCCTTGCCTGGAGAACCAACTAAGCCAACGCCGTCCGAACGGTCGGAAACGCTGGCCGCCTCATCCGTTTTCACAGCATGCGAGCAAACGTTTACCACAAATTGCAGGTCACCCGCAAGCTGATCGGCTTAAGAAAACAGGGCAAGCTTCGATAAGGACAGTTCTAGGACTGTTCGACTGCTCATCGAATGGGCTAAGGGAGTTTCTGCACAAGTCCAAAGGTGTTCTCTGTAATCAGAGTCCACAGACAAAAACGCTACTTCCGATGCGGAAGAATCACTTCATTGTCCAACGGAGGGTAAACTGGGAAGTAGCTGAGCCATCTAGTGCGTTAGCTGCACTGCCGAAAGTCCTGGCGCGGCAGTACCGTCGGACCATTCGCTGTCGCAGGTTCGCGCAATATCCTTTCCCTTCGCGCGTCTGTGGAAACGACAGAAGAAGTGAAACGCCTTTCGCCAGTGAACATGCCATTTAGAGTGCTCGCATTTCTCCTTATCGCCATAGGGGGAACCGTCCTCGCGTCCCGATTGCCCAAGAAAGGGGTTGCCTGCTGCAGCGCTGAGGTCTGCGCCCGGAAACACCACCACGAATGAAGTCAAAAGCAGCACAATTGCAGCACTGCCTTGGATTGCACATTCAGCGACGTGGCTTCGTCCCCGTTTCCTTGACCACACTCTTCGCGTCCTTGTCCTCCCGCAACCCGGCAAACTTCGAATGCCTGAGCCGATCCACTCCAGGAATTCTATTTGGGCAACGGCCTCGGGCCGCAGCCACACACATTCCTTCATCTTCTCAGCGGTGAGTTCATCGCCCCACCGCGACTTGTGCGTATCCGGCAGGTTAGCGAAGGGCACGATGGGTGAAACGAGATCACGGATTTTCTCAAAAACCTGACGCCGGGATGCCGGGACAAAGCCGTTGCGGACGCGGGCGACGTAAACCAAATCCTTGCCGCGATAGTAGCCGACCATGAGAGAGTCGAATCCGTGAGGCCGAGAAACTAAAGCTCTACGACCGTGAAGGAGCTGCGGTAGAGAGCCACCAACCGTCTCCGGCGCACCAACAAGAACTCACCGGGACGACTGTTCGGCCTTAGCGGCGGTTGAACCTACGTGGTCGTAAGTTCAGAACTCCTGACATACCCCCCAAGAAGCTTTCAATACAGTAGTTTTTCAGGGAGTGGTGCGAACCTAAAACTGTCCGCTTTTCGAATCGGTGGAAATAGAAGATGCTAAGAAACCATGAGGCCGGGTACACCTCAGAAGGAGCTTTAAGGCAAAAAGCGGACAGGTTTCAGACCAACC
>WNFW01000873.1_pt1 | contig 22049 bp, 20 predicted proteins | sample 5400131 | NCBI WGS metagenome assembly WNFW01 (sample SAMN13153362, study PRJNA577476) | soil metagenome | isolation source: 20 cm soil or saprolite under grassland replicate 1 | place: USA:California | collected 2016-06-15 | reverse complement strand
TATAACCCTTACACCTTTCAACCCTACCGTGGTGTTTCTGAAATTTGGTTTAAATTTTACCAGCCAGCCGGCAGACAGTCCCCCTTAGAAAAAGGGGGAAAATCGGGAACGATCGGCGGAGACTTGCTCAATGAACTTTAATTCCAGGACCCTGGAGCGGTTCAACTCTTGATGCCGGGAAGCTTTGGCTTGTAACGCAGCGGCGGAGAATTTTCAGGTAAGAAATCTTCCAGCTGAATCGTTTCCCAACCGACCGGTCGCAGCCGCTCGAACTCAAAGCGACGCTTGGGATCGCACTCCGGTGGTTTAGTCGCGTCGATCAGAACCTTTCCGCCGATGCGATGCCAACCCGGAGCGCCCGGCGACCCGAACTCCGGGCATGAGGGATCCATTGCGTGGATTTTGGCGCCGGGAATCACAATGACGTCTTCCTGCGGATTGACGCGCGTATTGATCGCCCAGAGAAGTTCTGCGTAATTAAAAATATCGACGTCTTCGTCGACCGCAACGGCGACCTTTGGGTGCTGATACTCGCTGGAGAGCGCCGCCAATAACACATTTCTCGCCTCGCCGTAGTAGCGCGAGTTCATCTGGACCACGACGCCGAAGATTCCCGGCAACACCAACACGTTCTTCACGTCGGCGAAGCCGCCCACGGTTCTGATGCGGCGAAGGATTTGCGCGGACATCGGAACTTTGTGATAGACGCAGCCTTCGACTTCGGTGCCGTTCTGAACGTTCTTGAAGATCGCATCGTGACGCATCGTGACGGCTTTGATGTTCACGACAGGATTCATCCCCGCGCCGGTGAGATAGTAATCCTGGAATTCGCTGAAGGGTCCTTCCGGCTCACGGACTTTCGGTGGAATTTCTCCTTCCAGGATGATCTCGGAAAGAGCCGGGACTTCCAGATCGACGGTCTCGCACTTCACGAGCTCCACCTCTTCCTGCAGCAGCGCCGCGGCGATCTCGAGCTCATCCACGCCGTACTGTGTGGTGGTCGCCGCGGCGAAGTAGTACATGGGATGGTGTCCGATCAAGATCGCGACAGGCATCGGCTTATTCTGCGCTTCGTACATTTGATAATTCGCCCAGGCGTGGCGCGGATAGAGGAGAATGCCGAATTTCTGCGGACCTTTCATTTGCAGGCGATGAAAACTGATGTTGCGCCGGCCGGTCTCGGGATTCTTGGTGATCATCAGCCCGGACCCGATGTAAGGACCCCCGTCACGGATACCCGCTTGATGGATCGGCATCTTCGTGATGTCTACCTGATCACCGACTGTAATTTTTTCCTTCACCGGTCCGGTCTTGACCATACGCGTCGTGCCCAGTCGCTCCGTGCGGCGCACAAATTCCGGGACCATCTCGTCGCGGTGAGTCCCAAAGGCGAGAGGCGCCAGAGACACATCACCGGGAGCTTGTCCCAGGCAGCGCCAACCGGGAAAGCCCGGCAGATTTTCGAAAAGAAGCGCGCGATCCCGCGCCTGCCACAGCAGCGCTCCCATTTGAGTACGGGGATCGACGGGCTTTTTTATCCGCGCCAGAAGCCCGGCTTCATCTAATAGATTGATCCATGAGCGCATATCTTGGGCCATAAGCCAGTCTCCTTTTTTCTAACGTGCTCGGCGAATTTTTTCGGACCAATTCATATCACGCTAGCGCTCCCGCCACCACAAGAAACAGCGTTGGAATAACCAAACTGAGGCGATGGAGGGCTGGCCATCGAGGCACAGGCCTATTTTGCTCAGACCGGAGACTTTCTTCCCGAGATACGCAATCACACTTTTTGAAGAAAAGCCGAAATAAACCGCGGTGGAAACGAACGAAACGTCAGCGCGATGCGGCCCGGGGGCTAACGGGACACCGGTTCAGAAAAAATCATTGACTGAACAGCGATATTCATTTAGCGTCCGGCCTATGCGCAAATTTTCTTTGACATCAATGTTCGGCCTCGGCGCTCTGGCGCCTGAACGGCGCCGCGCGCTCAGCCTCGTTTACGCGACCAGCATGGCGCTGGTTATGGGCGTGAATTTCATCCAGCCGGCCTTGCCCGCGATGACCAAGCCTTTCGGCATCCCGGACGCAGCGCTGGGACTGGTCATGACTATGTTGACAGCGCCCGCCATTTTTCTCGCGCCACTCTTCGGGGTCGTCGCCGATCTCTTCGGGCGGCGGCTACTGTTGGCCTGGGGACTTATCTTATACGGCATATTCGGCGCGGCAATGGCACTTGCGCCGACATTTACCTGGCTGCTCGTCTTGCGCGCCATGCAAGGGGTGGCATACAGCGCGGTGATCCCGCTGACCATCGTGTTGATCGGCGATCTCCTCGAAGGAGACCATGAGATCGGTGGGCAAGGACTGAAGGTCTTTCTCGACCGCGTCGGTTACCTGATACTTCCGCCGTTAGGCGGCCTGCTCGCGACGATCGCGTGGTACTGGCCCTTCACGTTATACATCCTAACCGTCCCGCTTGGCATCGCGGCATTTTTCTGGATGCCTGAGACGAAAGGAGAACGGCGGAGCGGCACCAGGGCCTATTTGGGTGACATTCTCCGCCTCACTCGCCATCCGAGACTGCTCGTTGCCTTCTCCGCGGGCTTTTTGAGGTTTTTTCTCGACTATGGTTTTCTCACCTATTTCCCGCTGTTTCTCGTGCGCACGCATGGCATTTCGACGGCCACGGCTGGATTGCTCTACACGTTCTTTTCGGCCGGCGCCATGATCACGTCCAGCCAGGCGGGTCGCCTCGCCGCGGGTCGCGACAAGGCACATCTTCTCTTTGTCGCGTTCCTGATTAGTGGCGCCGCGGTGATCGCGGTGCCGCTCATACCCGGCGTTTGGCTGGTGGGATCGGCGCTCTTTTTCTACGGTTTAGCGAATGGCGTGATCTCGCCGATGCAGAAGAGTTTGTTGACCCAAAACGCGCCGGCGGAATTACGCGGCGGCATCGTCTCGTTCGACCGCTTGATTCAGCAGGTTTCAAAGACGACCTCGACATCCATCGTCGGCATCCTGCTGGTATCTGCAAGTCTGCCGACGATTTTTTGGTTTCTGGGCGTTCTTTCAGTCATCAGTGTGCTTTTAATGGCAGCCCTGTTGCCGAGCGCCAAACAACTAGCCACCAAGCCCGTTCCTAGAACAAACCCCACACAACCCTAACTGTCCGGAGCAGCCACGGACTCGATCAACCCGAAAATACCATTCAACGTCAGAAAGCCTTGAACTCCTTCTCTTCCCGGCTCTCGGTCTCCAACTGAATGGTCGTGTGCTCGATGTTGAAACGCTGCTTGAGTGTATCTTCGATGCAGTTAAGAACCGCGTGAAAATCCCCGCCGTTCTCGACCACGGCATGAGCGCTCAAAGTGAAGATATCCGAAGTGACCGCCCAGACGTGAAGATCATGAACCTCGGTGACCCCTTCGACCGCTTCAATGGTCTCCCGGACTTCGTCGAGCCGGATACCCTTGGGAACCGACTGCATGAGTACACTGAAAGATTCCTTGACCAAACTCCAGGATGAATGGAGAATGAGCAGCCCGATGAGAATGCTAATCAGCGGATCAGCCACATACCAACCGGTCTGGAACATGATCAGACCGGCGGCAATGGCTCCCACCGAGCCCAACGCATCGCTCACGATGTGCAAGAAGGCTCCGCGCAAATTTAAATTATGATGGTGTGAACCGTATAGGATGACACCGGCAGCGATATTCACCACTAAACCCAGCATAGCCACAATCATCATGCCGTAGCTTGCAACCTTCGGCGGATCGAAAAAGCGGTTATATGCGGCTGCAAAAATGATCCCGACAATCAGCCATAACGTCAGGCCGTTAAAAAGTGCCGCCAATATTTCTACCCGATGATAACCGTAGGTGCTGCTCAACGTCGCCGGCCGTTTGGCGATCCGAAAGGCAAACAGAGTCAGCGCTAACGCCGCGATGTCAGAGAGCATGTGTCCGGCATCCGACAAAAGAGCCAGGCTATTGGTCAAAAAACCACCGATCAACTCGGCAAAGAAATAGACGGAGCTGATGCCCAGGGCCAACTTAAGTCGCCGCGATTCGGAGTGTCGTTCCACAGCTGCTCCTTCGAACAAGGTATCCTTCCGGTAGAATTCGCTCAAGAGCCGACAGTCGCTGACATAGGACAGGCGCTACGCGCTATCTTGGCCTTGGCTGAGACCCAGACGGATTTTTCAGCGACAAGAAGTAGAGTTTCCCCTGACTGTTCATGAAACCCGCCGCTGCCTCGGCCTCGGCGCCGCTCCCGAAATAGAGATCGACGCGCCGCGGCCCGAGAATGGCCCCGCCCGTATCTTGATTCAAAACAAAACGCGAGAAGGGCTGCCAACCGAGTAACTGTCCCGCGGTGTTGATGATCGGCCTTCGACTGACAATAAAAGCCAGAGCGCCCTTGGGAAAGAGTCGCGCGTCCGTGGCGATCGATCTATCCGGAGTCAGCGGAACTTCAAGATTTCCCAGCGGGCCTTCCGGAAGAAAGCGAAAAAAAACATAGCGTTCATTGTAGGTTAAAATCTCGCTTCGTTCATCCGGGTGATCGGTAAGATAGAGACGCAGCCGCTGCATCGACATTTCTTCTCGAGGAATCTTGCCCCGGTCGATGAGCAACCGTCCGATGCTCCGATACGGTCTCCCATTCGCGCCAGCGTACCCAACTAAAAGTCGCCGGCCATCCTGGAGCTGCAGTAGGCCCGAGCCCTGAATGTGGAGAAAAAAAAGCTCGATGGGATTTTTCACCCAGGCAATCTCGTAACCTCGGCCCCGCAAAGATCCTTCCTCATCAATTTCCCGGCGCGAGTAATAAGGCTTCCAACTCTCGCCCTGAACTCGCCCCACTATTTTCTCCTTTGTCGGCGTCGGCGTGAGGGTCACCTGCTCCGCCGTGATGAGGTCGGACGGCTTCCCGTATATCGGGTAGGCGTATTCGGCCGTGGGAACCAGGCTCGCCTCGATCACCGGCTGGTAGTAGCCGGTGAACAAGACCGTTTCCAGAGCCGGATCGCTCGATGACGGAATGAGTTCGAACCGCGCAATAAATTCCTTTATCCAACAGGCATGACAATCCCATCGGTTCAAAAGCGGTTCGAATGCGCGGAGAGCATCCAGGGCCTGCTTGGCTGTGAATCGCCGCGGCTGCTCGCCGACGACGGTTGCCGGCGGTAATTTTGACAAATATGAAATGCTGCGTTGTAGCGCGGTTCGAAGCGACTCGCGGTCGAGATCATCGGCAAGGGCCGGTGTTGCCGCCGTCGGCGACTCGCTATGGATGACCGAGACCGGCAATAGAAGAAGGAAACCGAAAACGATGGCCAACGGTTGAAGCTGGGCGCTGTGTCTCTTGACGGCACTCGCTACTTGGTACAATCTCATTGCCGTTGAATCACAATGAACTCAGAGAAGAAGTCGCGCGCGTCCTCGATAAACTTCCCCGACGCTTTCGCCGGCAGCTGCGCAATCTGGAAATCGTCGTCGAGGAGAAGCCCGACCCAGAACTGCTTCTCTCCGTAGGGCTGGATCCTCGCCACCAAACGCTCTACGGACTCTACCAAGGCGTCCCACTTCCCGATCGCTCCGCCTTTTATCCGCCGATTCTACCGGACAAGATTACCATTTTTTCAGAGCCTCTGCTGAGGGATTTTCCCGACCCGGACGGTTTACGTGAGCAAATCAGAACCACCGTGCTGCACGAGATCGCCCATTACTTCGGCATGGATGATGACGAGATAGACAAGCTGGGCTACTGAATAGTTTCGGGTCTCGGGTTTCGCGTTTCGGGTTCCGCTTCGAGTCCGTGATATTAACCCGAGACTCGAAACTCGGAACTCGAAACGGCTACGGCCTAGTCCCTGATATCCTGCAAAAACCACTCCGTCGGTAACTCCCGACCCAATCCTTTCTCCTTGGCCAACTGGTAAACTTTACCGGCGCAAGCGGCGAACTGTAGCCCTTGCGTCCCCGCATTGATGAAAAAGGTTGTCTGCTTCGGACTGGTCCTTCCCGGAACCTTACCGGCTCTCACATCCATAAAGTACTTGAAGTAATTGCCCCGATAATTGTCCACCGTAGGATTGGGAATCCGGCTTCTTTCTTCAGGCTGGCCGGCGATGTAACCGACGTTGCCATGGAGCCGAATCATTCCTTCATCCATCGCCTCGATCGTATTCTTGCCAAGCTTCACCGACAGATCGCACTTCTTGATCACCTTGGGGCCAACCTCGCAAGCGCGAACGCACGTTATATGCGCCCCTTCCTTCAGCCAGTCCGGCTCATCAAAGACAGTTTGGGTCGAGTCCGTACAGGTCGCCACGATATCGGCTTCGCGCACCACCTTTTCAGGGTCATCCACGGCGACAACTTCAATGTCTAATTTACCAGTCATCTCCCTGGCGTACGCCTCGCGGTTGGTCTTCGTCGGACTGTAAACCTTGACTCTCTTTAGTTTGCGTACCTCATAGAAAGCTTCCAAGTAGCTGCGGGCCATCCCGCCGGAGCCAAAAATTCCTACAACCGAGGCGTCTTCACGTGCCAGATACTTCACGCCCAAGCCCGCGCAACCGCCGACGCGCAAATGCTGGATCAAACCGTCATTGATGATGGCAAGAGGCTCTCCGTTGCGCACGCTGAAAACCATCACCAACCCACACCACGTTCCCGGCTGCATGCAATACTTCTCTTCTGTTTCACCGTTAGGCCAGTACACGATGTCGGACTTCATGCGAATGGCAAAGACGCCGATCTTGCGACTCGCTCCTTCCATCGTGCCCCAGCGATAATAGCCGTCGGGCCGGTCGCAAGGCACCCAGACATCCAGCCGTGGCCGGTAAACCGCGTCGCCCTTGAGGAGATCGTCATAGCCATCTTCCAACGCCTCCAGACAGGCTTTCATATCGAAAAGCTTTTCCACCTCCTGATTGTTGATGAGCAGCATGTTGACCTCCCTTCACTGAATTACAACAACAGCGACGATTTGAAAAGGCTCAATGCCATGGATTGGCTCACTTGACGAGGGCAAAGTTCAGTTTGACATTAGCCCCCTCTTGTCGCAAAGATAGGCGCAAATTTGACGCCCGGAGGAGAAGACCGTGAAGATTCTACGATTCAACGATGACAGGATCGGCGTAATCAAGAACGATAATACGGTCGTGGATGTCAGCGATACCGTCAGCGCCCGCAAAGCTAAAGGCCCGCAAAGAGTGATGGAAGAAATCATCGAAGGCTGGCGCAAGTACCGCCGTCGATTTGAAAAGATTATGACGCAACAGGACGGCGTGCCGTTGAGCGGCGTTCAACTCCTGTGCCCGCTCCCCCGACCAAGCAAATGTCTCGCGGCTTTCGTCAATTATGTGGATCGGCCGGACCGCAGCCCCGATAGCCTCCCGAACGAATACTTTTACAAGTCCTCCGACCTAGTCGGACCGGGAGGTACGGTCGAATTGAGGGATATTCCGGCCGCCGTGGTCTATCAGCCCGAAGCCGAGTTCGCCTTTGTGATCGGCAAGACCGCCAAAGACGTGCAGGAATCGAAGGCGATGGATTACGTTTTCGGCTACGTTCCCTTCTTCGATGTTTCAACCCGAGGACTGGTGCGGCGCACGCAGTTCATCCCTAAAGGTCAAGATTCTCATGGCTGCTGCGGTCCGTGGATCATCACCAAGGACGAAATCCCCGATCCGCACAACGTCGTGGTGAAATCCTGGACCAACGGCGAGCCGCGGCAAAACTACAATACGAAATCCATGGCGCACAAGATTCCGGATCAGCTGGCCTGGTTGTCTCGCTTCCTCCGGCTCAACCCTGGAGACGTGATCGCCACCGGCACCTATCATGAGGGATTGCGCCCGATGAATAGCGGCGACACGATCGAGATCGAGTTCGAGAATATGGGCAGAGCCCAATTTCTTGTAGGAGGCAACAGTCCGCGCAAGGATGCGGACTGGCTGCCGGGAAGAAATCAGCCGCAAGCCCCGGACGGCGGCGGGATGCACAGAGTCTAGGGAATGGGAAATGGAGTATTGGAGTGTTGGAGTGTTGGGTTTCCGAACCCATTACTCCAGTACCATCACTCCATTCTTCCCGCGTGCCACGGCAGCAGTAATCGGTGAAGGAAATTGAAAAGCTGATTGAGCACGTAGCCGAGAATCGCCAGTGATAACATCCCGGCATACATCTGGCTCACTCTGAACCTTCTCTGGGAATCCAAAATGAAATAGCCGATCCCGTCGGTACTCCCCACCATCTCGGAAATAACGACCAGAATCAGCGTGATCGGCAAGCTCACCCTCAAGCCGGTCATGATCTGCGGTGAGCACACGGGCAGGATGACCTGCCGGATGATTTTTCCTTGAGACAGCCCGAACGTCCTCGCCGTATTCAACAGCACCCGATCAACCCCTCTAACGCCGTCGAGGGTGTTAAGAAGGATCGGCCAAGCGCAGGAGAAAAAAATCACAAAGACCTTCATCTCGTCTTCCAAGCCGAAGAACAACATCGCCACCGGGATGATCACAGGCGGCGGAATCGGACGGACCATTTCGATGATCACTTCCAGTGCCCGATGGACTCGATCGAACAACCCCATGAGAACTCCCAGGGGAATGAAGACGATCGCCGCCAATAGATAGCCGACCGCCGCTCTCTTCATGCTGACGAGAATCTGCAGGAGTATCTGTCCGGAGGAAACCAGAGACCCAAATGAAATGAAAATCTTACTCAAAGGCGGAACGATCAACGGGTTTACCAACTCCGCCTGTGCGATCAGCTCCCAAACCAGCAGCAACGCAAGCAAGAAAAGGACGCCGTTAAGTTTAGATTCCCGCATCATGAGACCGTTTCCCTGGCGATCATCCCCCGGCGCCATTTCATCGCCTTCCCTTCCAAACCCAGGAACAAGCGATTCAGCGCGTAACCCAGACCGGCCACGAGAATAATCCCCGCGTACATGTTGCGGCTGTTCATAGAGCGTTCTTCATCGAGGATAAAAAACCCCAGTCCTTTGCTTCCCGCCACCATCTCCGCCGTGGTGACGAGGATCAGCGCGATGGCCAAGCCGATGCGCAATCCCGTGACGACATAGGGCGAAGCCGCTGGCAGGACGATTCGCTGCAGAATGCGCCATCGACTCAGACCGAAGGTTCTACCGGTAGCGACTAATGTCCGGTCGATATGTCTGACCCCATCGACGGTATTGATCAGTATGGGCCACATAGTCGCGTAGACCGTCACGGCCACGATCATGCTATTTCCAATACCCAAAAGCAGAATGGCAACGGGGATAATCGCCACCGACGGCATCGGCCGCAGCAATTCAATCAAGATGTCCAGTAGACTGTGAATGACCCGAAAATAACCCAGGATGATTCCCGCGGTCACGGCGACCAGCGCGGCGATGAAGTAGCCCGCCATAAATCGCGCCAGTGTGGTGAGCAGGTGATTCACGATCTCGCCGGACACAAACGTTTGCGCGAGCGCGATGACGACTTGGCTCACGGGCGGAAAATAAAGCTGCAATCGAGGATTCGATCGAGAGCCGTATTCCCAGAAGAGAAGTATTGCGGCGAAGATCAGCCAGCCCGTCCAGTTGAATTTTTTGGAATCGCTCACAGCGGCCTGTGGTTGCTGATCCGTTGGTAGATGTCGTTCCGGAGTTCCATAAAGCGGCCTTCCGCTCGCGTCGTTACCTGATCACGCGGACGAGGAAAATCGATTCGTAGCTCCTCGACGATGCGCGATGGCCGGCGGCTCAAAACCCAGATGCGGTCTGAGAGGTAGATGGCTTCTTCGATGTCGTGGGTAATAAAAAGAATCGTACTTCGCAGTTCAGCCCACAATCTGAGGAGCGTATCCTCCAGTTCCAATCGCGTGAGAGCGTCCAGCGAGCCAAAGGGCTCATCCATCAGCAGAACCTCGGGTTCATAGGCCAGCGCCCGCGCGATGGCGACCCGCTGCTGCATGCCGCCCGAGAGCTCCCACGGATAATGATTTTCGAATCCCTTCAGGCCGACCAGATCGATCAGCGACTTGGCTTTGATCTCAGCATCGCGGGAACGGCTTCCCCGCGCCTCGAGACCAAAGCGCACGTTGCCCAGCACGGAACGCCAGGCGAAAAGGGATTTGTTGAATTCCTGAAATACGAGGACGAGATTGGGCGGCGGGCCGCTGACCTCTCGCCCGTTCACAATGATTTTGCCGGTGCTCGGAACGGTGAGCCCGGCAATGGACATGAGCAAGGTGGTCTTGCCGCAACCGGACGGGCCGACGAAGGAAACAAACTCTCCGGACTCGATCTGACAAGAGATGTTTTCAATCGCCACGGTCGTCTCGCCGCCGAGCTGGCGATAACTCTTGGAGAGACTTTGGACCTCGAGGATGGCCATGAAGAACTAATCACGGGGCGCCGGCTTACGCCTTGGGCGCCAGCTCACTAACGGCCTCGTTGGCCTTGAATGCGCGCGCTATCATCTTGTATTTGGCCGTCAGATCGATGGTCCCCTGAATGTCCTTTTCCGATAGTCCTTTTTCGAAAACCGGCAAGCCGATCTTCCCGGCCAGATCGGCAGGCAACCCCGCCCATTTCACCATTGAATTTCGAGTGCCCTCGGGATCGGCGTGGATGGCGTCGACGCCACGATTAATGGCTCGTATGAAAGCCTGGACCATTGCTTTGTTTTTCTGGATCCACTTTTCCGATGCGAACCAACTGGCGATTAAAAACTTGGGCATCACCTCGCCCCAAGGATTTGAGAGCACGCGGGTTTGGCCTTTTTGCACGGCGGCCGTGGCAAAGGGCTCATGGATACTGATGGCATCGATTTTCCCCGCCCCGAGCGCGGCCTCCATCTGGGGAAAGGGCACTTCCACGAACTTCACCTTGCCGGAATTCGCGCCGTTCTTATCGATCCACGCCATGGCCATGAGGTGAACGATGTTATTCAAGGTGTTAACGGCGATGGTCTTTCCTTCGAGATCCTTGGCGCTTTTAATCGGCGAGGACTTCAGGACTTGGATGGCATGAGATTCATTCGTCCCTTTGACGTTCGTGGCGCCGCCAGCGACGAGCTTGAAATCGAAACCTTCCACATGCGCCTGGTAGAGGGAAATCACATTGGTCCAGCCGATTTGCAGATCCCCGGACGTGACGCCTTGCACGATCACCGCACCACCCGCCATCGGAACGGTTTCCAGTTCCAAGCCTTCAGCTTTGAAAAAGCCTTTCTCCATCGCCACGAACATAGCGGCATTGTCGACGATTTTCATGTAGCCCAGCTTGCCTTTCGTTTGGGCAAAGCTAAGCGAGCGCAACAAGGGCAAACCCGCAACGCCGACGGTGACTCGAATGACAAATTTACGACGCGTGATGCCCATGCCACACCTCCCAGGAAACTTTTATCCGGTGGAATTTTCGCCCAACGCTAGCGGCTTACATCGGGAACGTCAAGGGTTAATTGGTTTATTCAAGCGCTGGTATTTCGTCATCGCTAAATACCGATCTGAGACCCGTCTTCCTTCTTTTTTCCGGCCGAACTATGACATAGTAGAAAGCGCCGGCAGCAAAACAGCCGAGGACGACGAACCATATAGATGACGAGCCATATAGATAAGGTGAACACCCAGGTATCCATATAATCAATATGCAAAGACCTAAGGTACCGCTGACTCCCCTGATAAGGTACGCTAGTATTCGCAGGGAGCAATTATTATGAAAAAGTACAAAAAGATTCCTTACGCCGGATCCGTCATGACCCCTTTTCCTTATTTTGTGGACACGGATGACGAGGTTGCAGAAGTGGAGCGCTTGATGGACGAGCACCAAATCCATCATGTTCCCGTGCAGCAGGATGGTCGAGTTGTCGGAATCGTTTCAGAACGAAACCTGTATCGCTTACTCGATCGGTTCTTGCCCAATATAGATAAGGCTCATCTCCGAGCCCGCGACATAATGCTTGATGAGCCTTATATCGTTGCCTTCGACACGCCCCTGAATGAGGTCGCTCTTGAGATGGCAAAGCGTCATCTCGGGTCCGCCATCGTTCTTCATCATGAAAAGCTCGCAGGCATCCTGTCTGCAACGGATATCTGTCGTATTTTGGCCGAGATACTCGATTCTGAATTTTCGCCTGGCACTGGAGATGACGCGGCATAACCACTCACGTATTCGCTTCCAGCCAGCCTGGCGCAACGGTAACGTTGTCGAGATATGCTCTACGATCTTATCTCTACTGAAGGTAGAGACTGAGCGAACGCCCCTTTGGGTCACATGATTCGGACAGCTAAACACCACCACTCTGGCAATCCTGGCCATGCGGTGCAAGCTAATCGCCGTCCGTCATTCGAGTCAAAGAAAATGAGTATTATGTCGCTAAAACAACAATTTTTCTTGCCAGCTGACTCCAAGCATATTAACATGACCGACAATGGTGCCCAACAAAGTTTTTTTCACCAAGGGAGTCGGTGTTCATAAAGAGAGACTGGCCTCCTTTGAGATGGCATTGAGGGCTGCCGGCGTAGCCCACTGCAATTTAGTTCTGGTCTCCAGCATCTATCCCCCAGGCTGCAAGATTATCTCCAAGGAGGAAGGATTGAAGCTCTTGCGCCCCGGCGAGATTGTCTTTGCGGTTTACGATCGGGAAAGTAACAACGAGCCAAATCGTCTGGTTGCAGCGTCCGTCGGGTTGGCGATCCCTTCTGATTCTTCCATGCATGGTTATCTTTCCGAGCATCATTCATTTGGAGAGACCGATGAAAGAGCAGGGGAATATGCCGAAGACCTTGCCGCCAGCATGCTCGCGACCACCTTGGGGATTGAATTTAATCCAGAATTGGACTGGGACGAGCGCGAGGATCTCTTTAAGATGTCAGGGAAGATCGTCCGTACGAGCAACATCACTCAGTCCGCTGTCGGCAATAAAGATGGGCTCTGGACGACTGTCTTCGCGGCGGCAGTTTTTATCAACGAAGACAACTTGTCTGTTGAGAGCGGAAAGTCTCAAGCGGACGCGGCTTCGGGCAATGAAGATGCGAACCGGGACGAAACATCAAGACCAGTTCCAGAAGCTCGCGAGCCCGCACCTCGCCAGCCTGAGGAGCCAACCAAACACCACCCCGCCGGCAGCGACGAGAAAGCCGCGCACCCTGCTCCCGCCGGACAGGGACATCACCTCAATGCAACTCACGATCAGCAGGAAGTAACCAAAGCCGTACTTCGAGCATCGCAACCAAGAGGTGAGCCTTCACCACGAGGAAAGGACGCCTCCACGACCGCCGAAGACGTTGTCCTCAAAGCCGGACGCCTTAGATTTCCAAAGCCTCTTTAACGTTTTTCTTTCCCGACTTTTTATCGCCATTGCGAAAAAGCGACCCCTATTTCTTGCTCGATCCTGCTGGGCGGATCAACGGAATAGGATTACTGCCACTCGTGGATGAGTGCCGACCGGCGCATGTGAATGATGCAGCGAACGCTAGAAATTGCTAGGATAAAAACAAAACTACACTCAAGGTTGGGAGATTAAATGTTTGATCCCGATCTCACTCACTTGCGTTCGCTCCTCGCCGAGTTGGCGCCCCAAGGCCGCCCTGCGCTCCTCCCCGCCTTGCACGCCGCACAGCGATTGTATGGCTGGCTCCCCGAACCGGTTGCAGCAGAAGTGGGCCGCGCCTTGGGTGTGCCGCTCGCCGACGTGCACGGTGTCATCGATTTCTATGCGATGTTTTCTCGGCAGCCGATGGGCCGAAGCGTCGTGCGCGTGTGCAGCGCGCCCATCTGCGCCCTTGCCGGGGGCGACGCGGTGGCGGATGCGCTATGCCGCTATTTAAAGGTCGAGCCGGATGAAGTCAGCGCGGATGGTGAATTCACGATAGAGCATGCCCCGTGCCTGGGCTTGTGCGATCATGCGCCGGCGCTCCTTGTGGGCGAAGTCACTCTTGGACATGCCGAGCCCGACCAAACGGCCGGGATCTGTGCTCGAAGCGGGCAGAGAGCAGTGAGCTTTGTCGGCGGCGATATCCGCAGCCTCACGGCCAATTGCGGTCGAGGTCATCCCACGTCCCTCGCCGAATACAAAACTCGCGGCGCTTATGCAGGACTAAAGAAGACTTTGACGATGACGCCGGAAGATGTGATCGCTGAAGTAAATGCTTCGGGATTAGTCGGGCGCGGCGGCGCGGCATTTCCAACCGGCGTCAAGTGGGAAGGAGCAGCAAAAGCGCCAGGTCAACCCAAGTACATCGTCTGCAACGCCGACGAATCCGAGCCCGGGACGTTCAAAGACCGCATTCTCATGGAAGAAGACCCGCACCGCACCATCGAAGGGATGATCATTGCGGCCTATGCTGTCGGCGCGCGCCAGGGTTACATCTACGTTCGCGGCGAGTTTCCTTACGCCTTCAAGGTCATGGGCGAGGCGGTGGAGGAAGCGCGGCAGGCCGGCACCATTGGCAAAAATATCCTCGGCTCCGGATTGGATTTCGATATTGAAATGCGGCTCGGCGCCGGCGCCTATATCTGCGGCGAAGAAACCGCGCTGCTTGAATCCATCGAGGGCAAGCGCGGCTTCCCGCGGATCAAGCCGCCGTTCCCGACTACGAACGGGCTATTCGGCAAACCCACGGTGATCAACAACGTGGAGACATTCTGTAACGTTCCCTTGATCCTCGAACGCGGCGCGGCGGAGTATCGGAAAATCGGGACGGATAAGTCGCCTGGTCCCAAGCTGTTTTGCGTGTCGGGCCAGATCGAGAGACCCGGCCTCTACGAGGTGCCATTTGGCGTCACCTTACGCCACCTGTTGTTCGATCTCGCCGGCGGACTGAAGCACGGGCGCAAGCTTCAAGCGGTGCTGTTGGGCGGCGCGGCCGGCGCATTCGCTACTGAGAAAGACCTGGACGTCATCTTGTCGTTCGAGCAGTTAAGCGCCGCAGGTCTGCCGCTCGGCTCCGGCGCAGTCATGGTCTTTGACGATACCGCAGACCTGAGCGATGTGCTGAAGCGGATGGCGCGCTTCTTTGCCGACGAAAGCTGCGGCAAATGCTATCCCTGCCAGCTCGGGACCCGCCGGCAGTATGAAATTCTCGACCGAGTCGTGTCCGGAGATCCCGCTCCCGGCGACCGCGAGCGCTTAACAGATGTCGGTTCGACGATGATCGACGCTTCTCTCTGCGGCCTGGGCCAGACGGCTGCCACGGTGGTCCTAAGCGCAATGAAGATATGGCCGGAGATCTTTGATAGAAGAAAATAGCCGGCGCGTAGAGCGAAATGGAGCGTTGGAGTATGGGAGTACTGGAGTGTTGGATTTAAAAGCATCACTCCATTACTCCACCACTCCAGTACTCCGAGGATTCAATCGTTATGGCTAATATCACACTCACTATCGACGGCGATTCTGTCGCCGTGTCTACAGGGACGACGATCCTCAAGGCCGCACAGCAGCTCGGCCGGCATATTCCGACCATTTGCTATCACGACCACTGTACGGCTAATGGCCTCTGCCGCATCTGCGTGGTTGAAGTTAATGGGGTAAAGCCGCTGGTTCCTGCGTGCCTGACTCCGGTGCGTGAAGGAATCAAAGTCTCTACCTCGAGCGTTAGAGCTGAGCGCAGCCGCCGGACCATCCTCGAGATGCTCGCCTCTGCTGTGGATCTCTCTCAGGCGCCGGAGATCGAGAGACTTATGGGCGAATATCATGCCGATCACAGGCGCTTTCCCGAGGCGGAGCGGCGCGAGTATCCGGTCCTCGACGATAACCCGATGTATATCCGCGATTACTCCAAGTGCATCCTGTGCTGGCGCTGTGTTCAGGTGTGTGCTGACGACGCGCAGTTTACCTACGCGATCAACTTCAAAGGCCGCGGTTTTGAAACCAGCATCGGCACATTCTTCGACAAGCCCATGCCTGAAACCAGCTGCGTATTTTGCGGGCAGTGCGTGGGGGTCTGTCCCACCGGCGCGCTCAAGCCCAAGCGCGAGTCGCTCCTTGAGCAGGGACTGAGCTTAGATGAAATTATGCAGGCGACGAAGAGCGAAAAAAAGAAACGCAGGAAATCGCCATGATCAATCCCGATCGCATCGTTCCTACCACCTGCCCGTACTGCGGCGTGGGATGTAACCTCGAACTGCACATCAAAAATGACACCATCTATAAAGTGACCTCGCCGTTCGACGGGGTGGTCAACCAGGGCAACTTGTGCGTCAAAGGACGGTTTGGATACGACTTTATTTATAGCAAGGATCGGGTGACGGTGCCGCTCATCCGCAAAACAGCGCAAGCGCCCGGCGCGCGCACCCAGGCGTTCGACCGCTCTGAGTGGCGTCAAATCTCGTGGGATGAGGCACTCGATTACACCGCTGACCGGCTGGTCGAGATTTACAACCGCGACGGCGCGGATGCCATGGCGGTCTACTGCTGCGCGAAGGCAACCAACGAGGACAACTACCTCCTGCAGAAGCTGTTCCGTGCTTTATTCCGCACCAATAACGTGGATCACTGCACCCGCTTGTGCCATGCAGGATCGGTGGTCGCGCTGCAAATGGCGATCGGCTCCTCGGCGATGAGCAACACGGCCGCGGAGGTCATTCACAGCGACGTTTTCCTTGTGACCGGCTCGAACACGGCCGAGACCCATCCGATTATCGCGCTGCAGATGAAGGCGGCGGTCGCCAACCACAGGGCCAAGCTCATTGTGGTGGATCCCCGGCGGGTCGAGATGGTCAACTGGGCTGCGCTCTGGCTGCCCGAGAAGCCGGGCACCGACGTGCCGCTCTTTTCCGCGATGGCGCATGTGATTATCAAAGAGCGACTGTATAATGAAGAGTTTATCCGGCAGCGCACGGAAGGTTTTGAAGAATTCTCCAGATCTATGGAGAAATTCACCCCCGAATACGCCGAGGCTATTTCCGGCGTAGACCGCTATCTGATCGTCCAGGCCGCCCGGATGTACGCGACCGCAAAGAACGCAGCGATTTATTGGGCGCTGGGTATTCCCGAGCACTCGCACGGCACCGATAACGCGATGGCGCTTATCCACCTCGCGCTGCTCACCGGCCACATCGGCCGCAGAGGCACCGGTCTGAATCCGCTCCGGGGGCAAAACAACGTCCAGGGCGCTTCGGATTGCGGCGCCATGCCATGGCACTATCCGGGTTATCAGCGGGTCGATGATGAAGCGGCGGCGCGCAAATTCGAGAAGGCCTGGAATATGGAGGCGGGCGCGCTGAGCCGCAAACCGGGGCTAACCACGACCGAGATCATGAGCGCGGTTGGACCGGGCGGCGTGCGCGCCCTTTACATCATGGGCGAAAACCCCATGATGTCCGAGCCGAATCTGAATCACACGCGCCATATGATGGAGCAGTTGGAATTTCTGGTGGCGCAGGACTTGTTCATCAACGAGTCCGGCGCCTACGCCGACGTCTTTTTGCCGGCAGCTTCTTGGGCGGAAAAGGAGGGCACGTTTACCAATACCGACCGCCGCGTGCAGCGGGTTCGCAAGGCGCTGGAGCCGCGCGGCGAGTCTCGGCCCGATTGGAAGATCGTTTGTCGTCTGGGCGAGCGCATTGAAAAGCGACTGGGCCGTCCACAGTCGGCCTTCTGGGCATACCAAGGATCAGCCGAAGTGCTCGAAGAGATGGGGCGTGTTGTCCCTGAATATGCCGGAGTGAAATATCGGCGGATCGAAAACCAGGGCCTACAGACGCCGGTGTGGGATGACAGCCATCCCGGCACGCCGTATCTCTTCACTGAGAGCTTTCCCAGCGGCAAGGGCAAGTTCCATCCGCTCGAGTACGTGCCGGCGGTCGAGATGCCAGACGAGGAGTACCCGTTCATCCTCACTACCGGACGTCTGCTCGAACACTGGCACGGTGGCACTCTCACGCGCCATTCGAAACTCGATGACCTCTATCCCGAGGCGCGCATAGAGATGAATCCCGCGGATGCCTCCCGCCTCAAGATCGAAGAGGGGCAAGCCGTGCGCGTTTCGTCGCGGCGCGGCTCGATCGTCCTGCGCGCCTGGGTGACACAGCGCACGACAGTGGGCGTGGTCTTCATCCCCATGCATTTTGCCGAAGCTGCTGCGAACCTGCTCACCATCGACGCGTTGGATCCGAGGGCCAAGATTCCCGAGTACAAAGCCTGCGCGGTCAGCATCGTGCCGGCGAACAAGGAAGAACTAGCGAGGCCCGAGGCGACGGTGGAACGAGGCAGGTACTGACGGCAATTAATCAGTACTATCGGAAAAAAATACTTCATTGAGGACGGCTACGCTATCTTAAACCATCCGTCGTCTGGCACGATTTTACCTTGGAACGACCGGGTTCGGAGGTTCCATTGCCCGGCTGAGTTTTAGCTCCGCTCGAAAAACCGGAGGTAATTCTATTTCTGTTTAGCCTGCGCCAAAACCTCGTCGACTAGCTTCCGTAAAGGTTTTACGTCCTCGTACTGGGGCAGGCTGGACATGAGATATTTCCCCCCTTCTTTAGGAACCTGTTCCTCCTTGAATGCAACCATGTCCTTCGGAATATCGGTGCGAAAGGAGTTTCTGCCGGTTGATTTCTGCCACACCAACTGGCCGTCACGAGACAAAAACCAGTTGAGGTAAACCTTGGTTGCGTTCGGATGCGGAGCATTCTTGAAAACAACGATATGACCCGAGCCCGTACTGATCGTGTCGCCCTCTTTTTCACTGAAAATCTGCATCACCGGCAGTCCCTGTTTGCGCGCGTTCTCGGTGTTCTCGAATTTCGCCATAACGTGCATGTGATATTTCCCCGCGCCCACCCAGTCCATCATTTGGTGCTCGTTGTTGCCAAAAGTGAGTTGCGCCTCGGTGAGCAGCCGTCTGATGAACTTCGGGCCAAGGTCAGGGCTGTAATAGAGGAATCTCCAGCTCCCGATGTTGCCGGCGGAATCCGCGTCCGTCATGACCATCTTGCCTCTATACTTGGGTGCAAGCAGGTCCCACCAGGACTGGATTTCCCCAGGCTTAATGAAATTCGTGTTGATCGCTGCGATACCCGATCCGGCGTCCCCTTGAGCCATGAAGACGTGCTGCCCTTCGGGATCGGCGTACAGGTGTTTCTTGGACCACCACTTCGTCTGATCAACCACTTCGGGAAGAACCAACAGCGGTGGAATCGGCTGCAAATGGCCGGCCTTATGGTAGACGAGGCACCATGGTCCCACCGCCACCGACGCTGAGGTCCACGAGATGCTTGCTCGCCCTTTTCTCCGCCATGATCTTTTTGGCCAGGTCGCTTCCCGATCCGCCGACAAAATTGATCTTGATCTTGGGATAGGCGTCTTTGAAAGCAAGAAGAGCTTTGCCCACTCCCGCGCGCGACTGCCCGTAGATCGTGACCTCGCCTTCCTTTTCAGCGGCGGCTACGCTCTTTTCCCAATCCTGCTTCCAGTCGCCGTAGACGGAAGCGGCAAGAGAGATGTTGAGTAACAGTGTCCCTAACAGACTTGCTTTCAGTGAAGTTCTCACATGACACCTCCTTGAAAGTTTCCTGGCGCCGTGAAACCTACAACTTACGCTAGCGGAGATGCGCCTAATGTTTTTACAAAAAAATAGAGGGAAGCGACTCTCGGTCAGCGTCGTCGTCAAAGCGTCCTTCCGCTGGACCAAATATCTCTCAATCTCTCGTAAGCTTTTTTGGCCATTTCCAAACTCTCTAGACCGAGGAATTCCTTCAACAGAGGAAGCGCCTCTTCCCTATGCGTTTTTGTATAACCGATTCCTTTTAGGGCTCCGACCAAAACGTTTTTCACTTCGTTAGGCCGGTCTCGGAGGCGATCGTTGTGTGCGACGATACCGGCGAGAGGAAATTCTGCAACATCCTTAAGATAAACAAGCGGTCTAAAGCCATCCTTCTCTAGATACAAGTCATGAGGAATCAGCAACATCGCCGCGTCAACATTGCCGCCCTTGAGGGCCGTGACACTGTTTGGCGTGCTCGCTAGGCTGACAATTTTTACTTCGTTGGGATCGATTCTGAACTTCTCGAGGATCATGAGCAATTCACGATGAACCGTGCCGCCGGGCTGGCTGATGGCCACCACACGGCCGCGCAACTGAGCCGGCGAAGTAATCTCGGGCTTTGCCACCAGAACATGGTGCGATCTTTCACAAAACACCAAGATAAGACTGGCAGGCAAGCCGCGTGCGATAGCCGTCATCGGAGAGCCGATTTGCGTTATGAATCCAATCTGCTTTGACGCTAGGGCAGCCAAAGCTGTGCGCGCCTGCATGGTGACCGGCAACAATTCGAGCCCTAGGTCGCGGAATATCCCCTTTTTCCACGTCACATAGAGGGGGAACCAAGTCGCGCTATTGGTTGGAACACCGATATGGATGGTGGCCAGCGTCTCTGCATGGGCGACATGCAAAGAGCCAAATAGGAGGGTCATCGCGACGGATAGACTGATCGTGTGTCTGGCGGGATTCACGTCCTGGCTTTTTCGGCGCGGCGGACGGACTCGTCACCAGCCGCTCTAGACATGTAATCCTTCAGACGAATAGGCTGCACGTGATGCTTCTCGCTCGGAGAGATCCAAGACTATACCGTCGGGATCAGACAGCGAATACTGGCCAATTCGACAGCCGTCCATATCTTCCTTTGTGATATGTCCGAAAACTCCACCGGCGATATCTTTCGGAGCAGCGGCCGGGAAAGAAGTCGCAAGCTCGGCAAGGTCCTTCTTCGCATTCTCCAAGCTCTCAACCGCGAAGCCAAAGTGATCGAGGCCCTGCCTCATGCTCATGTAGGAATGGTTGCTTGTCCGCCTTATAACCAGATCTACGGTACCGTCGGTTACGCAGAGGGTATCTTCATCACGAAAATTTTTGCCTTCCTTGAGTTCAAAAACCTCATGATAAAATTCGGCCACCTGCTCGGGCTCCAGAGCTCTGATGGCGATGTGGTTGATTTGCCTTGGTTGATCCCAGCCGTGTTCCTTGTAACCTTCCTGAACTTTTGGATGTTCTTTCCACGAGATGTCGAACTGCGCTCCAGCCGGGTCATGACTCCTGAATACGGCGAATGCCACTTGCTCCAACCCTTTGGTGACCAAGGTCTTCGGGTATTTCTGCTGCATTTTTTCTAGAATGCTGCCGACGTCGTCCACCTCGAAGCCGAAATGATCGAGCGCCGCCGCAAAGCCCGGACGCCGGTTCAGAACTGCGAGGCCTATGATCCCATCGCTGATATGTCCCCTGTTGGGATCGTTAAAACTGCGTGTGATTCGCTTCATTCCGAATACCTTTTGGTAAAAAGTTGCTATCCGATCGTGGTTCTCAGTATAGAGAGCGAGATGTCTAATTTTAGCGGGCATGGCTTCTCCCTTCTTTAAGAGCGCATGCGTCTTCGCAGTTAACGGTTGCCCGGGGTTTCAGGTTACGGCTTACTTCAAAGAAGCTGGCTGCCTCTTACCAAAGTAGAGATACCGCGTCAACTGAGCTGCGAGTAAGACGGGCAGAGGTCAAGGCTCTCTTGAACTCAAGATACTCTCCTAAAAGTACTCTCTAATCTTCAGGCCAAGGATGTTCCGAACGCTCGATGTCGCGCAGGTAAAGGCCCACATGATTCAATGACATCACACTCGGCATGGATCCTCTTTTTTCGGACCCGGAAAAGAATCCTCGAACCTTCGATGAAAATTGTTCTGCGAGCCTCAGAGCGCTATCTCCCCACCAATATTAGGATTCCTGCCAGCAGCGCCAGCGCGCTCATCAACTTACTGGGGATTACGAAACGCACGAACGACGGTAGACCACTCAGAATAAGCCAGACGGCCAACAGTATCATTCCGACAGACATTTCGGCTCCTCCCCTTTTATATGAGTTCCTGAGTCCTTTTCTGACCAATCCTTGCAGGTCGAAGGAACGTCGAGCGAAACGCCAAGACTAAGAGAGTCGATCCTGTGCGACTCGCCTTAACAAAAGATTACCCCAGGATCCTGTCTTAGGGTCGCGATGATTTTTTCCAAGCCTGAAATCAAAAAAGAGAGCGCCGATAAAAGCTGGCGCGA
>WNFW01000994.1_pt1 | contig 22061 bp, 25 predicted proteins | sample 5400131 | NCBI WGS metagenome assembly WNFW01 (sample SAMN13153362, study PRJNA577476) | soil metagenome | isolation source: 20 cm soil or saprolite under grassland replicate 1 | place: USA:California | collected 2016-06-15 | reverse complement strand
AGCAAATCCGAAAACCGCATCCGTCGTACACCCTCGTGAATGGATGCCGTGCCCATCGTGCCCCCTTTGTTCCAGGGCACCAAAAACACGACACTTCACGAGCTACAAACAGCCGACAGATCACGCGCTACTGACAGCCCGATACCGCCGGCATGACAGGCGGTGATGGAGGCGCTACACTTCTCGTTGCTGAGAGTGGCGGCCCCGGCAATGTTTGCGCGCACATCGAACCGAAACGTTGAACGGACGTTCAGCCCGTCCCGGAAGGGTATCCATTGGTTGGCGAGAGACCGATGACCGATCAGGAGCCTATCCCAAGAGCCAAAAGCCGACCGAGGTCGGACGTTTGCCCTCACTGCAAGCTGCCGTTTGACATCGCTGCAGTGAGCTTCAGCATTCTCAAACCTACTTGCGCTCTGTTCGTCTGCCCGGCGTGCGCCCTGGCCAGCCCGGAAAGCGGTGAAAGAGCGCGACGCAAGATTCGCGAACGTATCGCATCGTTAAGTCGAAAAATGTCGGCGCTGACTCGCGCTATTCGACGAACCTGATCCGGCCTTTGTCAGCTCTGCAGGTAATCATTGACTGTTCTTTGATCACCTCTTGGCGGACACCATTTCTTCGACGACCTCGCCAACTCGCGTTCAAGCCGGTTCTGTTCGGTTTCTGGGGGTTGAAGGGCGGAGGAAACCGCATAGGCACTGACAACGCTAACGAAGAAGCTAAGCCCAACCACCATAACAAAACGCATCGCCTGCCTCTGTCATCGCTCAAATTGATCCAGAGCTTGAAACTGCGATTGCTTATGATCGTTCCTGTGTCGCCTTTCGGACCGTTTGGCAGAAGTGGGGCAAGCGAAAACCAAAGAGACCAATGAAAAAACGAGACCAGTGAAAAAGCGAGACCGGTGAAACTGTCCTGATCTACGTCAATACCAATGCCGAGGTCGACGACGTCGACCACCCCAAAGTGTTCGCCGGCGCAGAGAAAAACCCGCCAACCGCAGCGGCCCGCTAGCGCCGACCCTGTTCCCGTCGCGATGCCATGCTTACGGCACGATCTCGGCGTCTGCTGAGACGATGAGAATACGCTCTCGACGCAAAGCATCAGTTTGGTTTTTCAGGCCGGCGACATTGTCGACCGCATGCATAATGCTGTTCGCACCGTTATGGAATTGCGTCATGACGTGGCGATTGGGAGCCGCATTGCTGGGTCTGATCGCAGCCTTGATCGGCGATCAGGCGCAAGCCGCGACGTTGAAACCTTCGATTGCCCAGGACGGGCGCGCGGCCATCTCGATCGCAGGCGAGATCACACCGGGCGACAGTGACGCCTTCAAGGCAGCGGTCAAAGCAGCAAACGATGCCGGGAAACTGGTTGCTTCGATTGAGCTGAATTCGCCCGGGGGCAATCTTCTTGAAGGCGCCAGGCTTGCCGAGGCAGTCAGGCTTGCCAAGATGGCGACAAATGTGGGCGAGCGAGCAACCTGCGCATCTGCGTGTTTTCTGATTTTTGCAGCGGGCGAAACCAGGTTCGCAAATTACACAGCCCAGATCGGCGTGCACGTCGCGTCAGACCGGAGCGGCGCCGAGACCGCTCAATCCGGCGCGGCGACGGTCTCGATGGCGCGGATCGCCAGGGAATTGGGCGTCCCGGCAGCGATCATTGGAAGAATGGTGGTCGCTCGACCAAACGAAATGGTGTGGTTGAGTCCTGCGGATCTTCAGTCGATGGGAACGACCATGACCGGAAAGCCAACCCAGCCTCCTGGTATCCAAAACGGGCCGGTTGTGCAGCAAACGCGCCCCGCTGAACCGACGCAGTTGCAACAGTCAGCCAAGGCAGCCGCGGCTGTGTCCTGGGAAGCCATGACCGGCAATGCGCTCGCACTATCGGGCAAGCAAAATGGCGGCAGTCCCAGGACGATTCGATCGTGCCAGCCGGAGGGGCGAATGTGTGTCAACGGAATCGTGTTTAAGATGGACGGCACGGATGCCGTCGCGCTCAGCAGACAGGACATCGACGGCAAGATAGTTCAACGAGAGCTCTGCACGTTCAACAAGTCCGGCGACATCCGCGCTTGCCTGGACTGGGATACCAAGACAACCCGTCGTGACATCAAGGACGCCAAGGGGGCGTGGACCAAGGTCCCTGACTGACGCGATGCGATTGCGCTGACGCGATGCGATTGCGGCCCTCATCGCGAACCCAAAGGTAATTTTATACCGGTCGAAACGCCACATAATGTAGTGTTCCGTACATAGAACACTAATGGGCCTCCGGAGAACTACGGGATTCCAGCTTTCTGCTTGAGCTTGGCATCTCCCGTGCGAACATCCCCGTGTCGGGAATTTGAGGGCTCGGCATCCAAACCAACGTCGCCGCGCGATTATACTCCGCACGGCGGCGTTGTTCATTCCGCCCCCGTTGCCAGTCTTTTTGAGCAGCATTCGCTACGCTGGCGGGGTGGGGCGAAATGCGCGAAAAGCTGCCCTGCCCTTGTTCGAGGTTCACGCTTGTATTTGGACAGGCTGGGGGGTGAACGATGCGACCTCAAGAAGCGGCGCCTTTATGGGTGTGGCTGGCGTTTGCGCTGATGGCCGTCGGCATCATCGCCTATTTGGCCGCCTACTTCATGATTGAAGACCTCGCGGCATTCCTCAAATAGCCCTTCAGTAGAATTTCCAGATGTAATCGACCGGCTTCCCGTCGGGGCGCCCCGGCTCTGTTACCGGTTGTCTCGGTGCAACCGGCGCAGAGCCCATCCAGTCCGTTGTTACGAGCACACCACGCTCCGCCTCGTCTGCGATCGACCGCAGCAATTTTGCCGTGGCCGGATCGGACTGCTTGAGCGCGAGAACGCGATATCGAGCCGCACGCGAGCTACTCATGACCGACTCCACAAACGATCAAGGGGAAGGTCCTGCCGGGGAGGTTTGGGGGTAAGGACAGGACCTTCCGCGCCGCGCTTCCGGCGCGTCGCGGATAATAACGACAACATCGGCGAAGGCGTTCCTCTGTCGTCTGGCGGACGCTGGGCCACCCAAAAAGCGCGCGGCCCCGGCTCCGTAACATCGCCGGTACCCTGCGCGCCCCGCGTGCACGCTGTGGCAATGCACGCTATCCCCGGAACTGCTGCGCTGGAATATCGTTCCACGGCACCTTGAACGCGCTCGAAAATCATCATGATAATGGCGAATACCTGGATGGCCGTGTCGCTCAAAAAGCGGTGCCGGATGCCCGACATCGATAGTTCCTCCCGGTCGACGGGCGAAGCTGGCCGGCCTATAGAGCTCAGGTTGAAAAAGGATCGGACGCCGCAACACCATCAGAAACTGTCAGCATTTGCGAAGCTCGCATGAAAAAATACCTATTGGGGATATCGGCGAGCATTGGTTTGACCGCTTTGTCGATTGCGCCTGCATCGGCAGAGGCTTTCGCAAGCGACGCGATCGAGCGCTACAGATTGGGCGACCCGGGGATGTTCACGTTCCTCGCGGGTAACCTGAACGGTCTGATCTGGGTTAATGCCGACCTTCGCGCAAACGGACACGCCGAGCTATTCTGCGTGCCACCATCCGTCACATTGGGCGTTCAGCAGGCCGTTGATATTCTGTCGAAGCGCATCAAGGACACTGCAGCCGATGGACAACGTCCCGTTGGATCGGTGATGCTGCAAAGTCTCAAAGAGAGCTTTCCATGCAAATGACCGATCGCCCTGCCCCGCGTGAGCCAGGGGTGCGCCGCCCGGCCGAACCGGCCAATCAGGGGCGGCGTGGCCTTGACGCAGCGCGCCCTGATTTTGTCGAAAGCCGCAAATAACAAGGCCATTTGGATTACGGCTGAGCCGATGAAACGATTTCTGATTTTCTTGCTTCTCGGACCGCTGCTGGGCTTCGCCGTTTTCCTGGTACGCGACCTGGCGGCTGGAAAGATCTTTGGCGGCGCGATGGGCAGCCTTGTAGGCCTTCCATTCGCCTACCTGTTTGGCCTTCCGATCGTGCTCATCATGTGGGCCGAGGATCAGTTCTTGTCCGGCAGACTCGGACCGATCTGGAAGATCATTACGTCAGCTTGCGTGGGCTACGCCTCATCCATCGCCATGCTGCTGATGACAAGCGCTCTACACATTGCTCTTCCACAAATTCTGACCTTTGGACTTGCCGGCGCGATTCCCGCAGCGGTCTGCTCGTGGCTGTCGGGGGATCAACGGTCGAAGGCAGAATGAGCCGTCCGGCGCGGCCGCACCTGCACGGCTGTGCCGCGTCCCACCATATCAGCGCAACAAGACGGGCGGCCTGGCGGTTGCCCTGGCCATCCTCCCGATGACCCGATCGCGCCCAAGCGCGCGTCCCGCGCAAGGCCGCCGCGGCCCAATTCGCCAATCTGCCGAAAACCGAGCACGGCGCGCCCGGATGGCAGGCCACAATGGAGGCCCTCATCCTCGTAGCAGCAACCGGCGGGCCGACCGCTCGCGCGGATCGACGTCGTGCGCTTCGCACGTCATGTCGAGAGGCCTTCGATCCGCCGCGGAAAGGCCATCACTGAGGGCACGCGGAGGCTGAAGAGTTGCAGCGCCTAAAAACAGTACCTCAAAAGTATCAATCTACCAATGTTGTGGCAAGGCTGCAACGGTCGGAAAAGAAGGTAAGTAAAGTGACAGGTCGTATTTTTTCGTTACTATCCGAGAGCGGCATTGTTTTACTTGGTATCAGAAGGGTTGATCTATGACCAACACCGAACACGTTCGGAACACACCGTTATTGGATATGGCTAAGCTTGAAGCAGATGTCGCAGCCGCTCTTCCGGGTCGCGCGTTACCGTCGATCAGGGCACCATCGGTTCAGTCTGAGCCCATGCCCGCCTATGTCGAGCATCAAGAAGGTGTCTCGCGTGTCGGCGCCCTCAGCGCCGAGGCCGTAGTGCGCGACTATGAAGCCGCGGCCAAGGAAATCGAAGCGATGGGAGCCGAGTTGGTTGCCGCGGCACAGAAATGCGAGGCAATGACCGCCGAAGTGCATAACGCAATTGCCTATATGCGCGATACCGCAGCCGCCTATCGTGAGGAAGCCAAAAAGATTTTCAGACGTATCGAGGATTGCGCGTTGCTGACCGAGGACGTTCGCAAAACCTGCGAAGCGCTGAAAAATAAAATCGAAAGCGACAACACCGCCTGAAATGTTCCGGCCGGCCATCGATGTCGTTCTGACGTCTCGTGAAAATGGCGCTGCGATGCGCCGGATCTCTGCGGATTCTAGAGCGGCCGTGCCCGCCGCAACCTGGCTGTCAGGGCGGCGATATGATTCTCATGGGGGCGGGCGGTCAGGCGCAGGGTTCGCGCCGGAAGGCGCCGTCTCCAGGGGATGGCAGATCTGGCCGGAATTCCGGGGCGCCCGCGATTGGGGCCATCGACCTGCTTGAAGAGGTCGAGCCAGGCAACAAGAAGGGCGTGGCGCCGAAGCGCTTGCGCTGCTGTGTTTTCGGCGTCGTCAAGCCCCATGGACGGCAGAATAGCCCAAGATGGTTGACAAGTGGTTGCGAACGCTGGCCACCCAGGGCCGCACGATCGCAGTCCCCTTCCAGTGCCGTCAGACTTCCCTGTCCTCGAGCCCGTACTCTCGATAGATGGCCGCGCGATCCATGTCGGGAAACAATCTGCACTTCGCCTGCGCCAGATGCAGGTTGGCGGTTCCAACCTGACAACCGGCCACCAACAGCTTCCTGATATCCTCCATGTGGATGCGGGGCTGGTGTTTCGGTTCGAGCTGTTGCAGCGCCACCAGCGCCGTTGCCAGGGCTTCCGTGACAACCCATTCGTCGTGGCCGGTGATTCCTTTTTTTGGCATTTAGCCGATCCCCGCATTTTGTTTCCGGACAAGCCGAGCAAGGCAAACCCTGCCCGGTCGTCCGGTTGTGGACGACGAGATTGCTCGCAGCAGCGCCGCCACTTCAAGCGCCAAGGTGTCGATCGCCAAGGCCTCAAGCGTCGGACATCGCCCCAGATTGGCCCGGAGGTTCGTCGGTTTTGCGACGACCTCTTGACAACCGGCAAAGCCGAGGCCCGGCGGCGGCGGTCCTGTCGGGCCAGCCGATGGCAGGCTTCTTGCGATACCGGGCCATGGCAGCCGAGGTTCTTTCCAACGCGTGCCAGACCGAACCCTTTTGGAGCAAGCCAGTGAGGAACCAGCGCCATTTTGAAAACCCGCGGCGGGATGCGTACCAGATCAGGACAGTAATCGCCGATCTCGACCGTACCATCCAGCTGCTCAACTGCGACATCGGGATGCGCGAGGAAGATGCGGGAACCAACGATCCCGCCGATCTCGCTTATCCTGCTACCGCCAGAGCCATGGCGGTCCGCCGCGACAATCTGGAGATCACCGTTGCCGCGCTTGAACGGCGTCTCGCAGATCGGCTGCTGCAGGTGGAGAACGTCGCGGTCGAGGCAAAGTGAGCCGGAAATAACGGGCGCCGGGCCGCCAAACCTCCCGGACGGTTTGCGCATGCCCGGCTGCGACGCGGAAGTTGCAAAGATAACGGGCATATCCCGACGTTTCGCCATCGGAGAGTTGCCACACGTCACAGTGTCGACAAGAATCTGGTTCGACCTCCGGTTCAGCGGTGAAGGCATGTACCTCGCCGCGGGGTCGAAACGCGTGGGGGCGCCAATGACGACACTTCAAGCCATCATGTTTGGACTGACGCCGAGTCTCGTCCTGTTGGCTGTGGTTCTTTGCAGGGAGCGCGTCTTCTTCGACGACGAGTGACAGGCACGGTCGTTTCGGCAGTTCAAAGCGACCCGACACAGCGACGCCCCTGCGGAGCGGTCTTAGCTCCAGAAGGCCGTCGCGACCCATTTCAGAAGACTGGCTGCGGCCCACGCCAGGAGGCCGAGCCACGCAACCATGCTGGCGATCATCAGCACTGAAAGAAACCAGACGGCGGAGATGTTCAGGGCGCGCCTGGCGGCCGGAACAAAGACGGACGCCAACGACTGAACGCGCGACCTGAATCGCACGCGATAGGATAGCTTTAAACTGCGAACCTTGGCGGCAAACATCCCGCGCCACGCTGGTACGGTACGAGGTCGAAGAGCTATTGATATTCCAGGCGGGTGGTTTCGATTGGCTGTTAAACCAACCTTTGACCATCTCTTACCTTGTACATTCGAATGTGCGTTTTCCGTGTCACGCCACCAAACACTCTTCGCGTGTCCTTTGTGTTTCCACCCGGTATAGGAGAATACCCCCCTGGGTTGCGTTGGAAGGCGGCACGGATTTGCACCCTGTGAAAATGATGAAGCCCGACGAAAAAACCGCCGCCGATGACCCGGCGACGGCCCTATGCGGTTCGCAAATCGGCCAAATAATTTCTAGCTGGCCTTTCTTTCGATGCGCGCGCTCTTGCTGGCGCCGACCAGATCGGTCAGCTGGATGCGATCGAATTCCCTCCAGACGTTGGTGAGCCAGTGGCGGACGTAGCCGCGCAGCACGAATGAATAGTCCGCGGCCTCGCCATCCATGCCCTTGTTGGCGACGAATTTGAGGAACGGCACCGAGGCGACTTCAACCTGCTCAAACGCCATTTCGTTGAGCTTGGGGATAGTGAGCTCGGTGGCGTCCTTGAGCTTGCGGAAATAGAAATTGTACGTCGTCTTGTCCCAGTCGAAGAAGTTGGTGTCGTTGACGAAGTTCTTCACCAGGAAATATTTGGCGCCTTCCATGAAATTCGCGGTCGCCGCGATTTCGTCCAGCGAGGCGATCGAGGGACCGAGCATGTGGAATACGGCAAAGGTGATCTGGCCGGCCCTGGCGGCATCGAGAAATCCGATGTCGCGCAGCGAGGTGAGTGTCGGCGACATCAGGCCGGCGCGGACGTCGATCACCGTCACCGACGGGCTTGCCGCATTCAGCGTATCGAAGATCTTCATTTGATCCGAAGTCGTCGTCATGTCGACGATCTCGGTGGTGTCGGGATGGAAGCGCTTCAGCGTACCGCGCGGCGATTCCGTATCGAAGGCGCGGGTGGGTATGTTGTTGGCGTCGAAATAGTCGAGCAAGGTGCGCGAAACGGTGGTCTTGCCAACCCCGCCCTTGTCGGCGCCCACTACAATCACTACTGGCTTTGCCATAATCATGCCCCCGAAGCTCCCAAACAATGGAGCGGTCGGGACATGCCAAGGCCTGCGTTGGGCGAGAACATGGCAGGAACAAGGGGAATTTATGAAACCGGACCGCCGCGGCGTGCCTCTGGCAGGCACGTCCAGCGGGTCTTCTGCCTTCACGCAATTTCACGGGCCGGCACAATGCGAGAGAGCGACCGATGACCAAGCTGCCATCGCGCATTGGTTTGCGGCCGAATTGCACCGCTAATCGAAGGGATTTAGAGGGCGGCCTCCTTGGCTGCCGGCGTTCCGGCACGCGCGGAACGCCCGATCCAGCTTGGTATCTCCCGATAGCAAGAACCCTTCTCATTCATCTCCGCAATCGTCCACCTGCTGGGGTGGCGCTCTCTTCCGACGAACGTCCAGTCGTCCATGGCCGGCGGCGGCTCACCAGGCCAGGTTCTCAACCAGGCCGACCTCGCACCTTGGGGTAGTCGATCTGTTTTCATCTGGTAAAGGTCATAGATCGGCGAACGCATCAGCTTGTCTCCTACGCACACGATATCGGCCGAGTTTGCGATGCAGTCGCGGCGGAATTAGGAACCGAGCGCGACCAGGATGTGTCGAAGGTAAGCCAAGCCGATGGCAGCTGGCCTTCCGGCCCTAACCAATTCTATCGCCAATCGGCGCATGCTGACCGAGCATGGAGCAGCCATATCTCGGTCCGGGTTTCCGCATCCACCGACGTTCCAGCGCCTGATCTGCCCGGCCATCCCGGCGTCGTTTGGACTGTCGGGAGGAAACCATGCCAATCATTGAAGCCATAAGCGGCCTGTCAGATTTAATCCCGCGGTACGGGGAGCTATTCAATTTTCGCAGGCGTTGAATTTCGGCAGTCCGCTACGCCGAAGCATCCCGGCTGCACTACCGGCCGCGAAGGCCATTTTTCCGCTCCAGCCGATGGGATCAGCGCGCGCCTTTCAGCATGCACGACGTCGAGCAAGTCGTGGTATTGCCGCGTTCGCACTTGATGCAGGCGGCCATGCACTGATCATGCGCTTTTGGATTGTATGAGGGGTAGAGCTCGGTCGCACACTTTTTTACCGATCCCGTCACGTCCGCTTCAGGGGAGCGCGCGACCACAAACAAAGCCATGGCTAACAAGACGATGGCTGCCAAAACAATGGCCGGCAAAGCAGCGAAGCGTCGCATGAAGCCTCCGGTTGCTCCTTGTTCGCGCCTCACGATTCCCGCCAGCCCTGGTCGCGATAACCGTGGTCGGTCAGGTTGCGTTCCTGAGAAAACAGTCGCGCTGCTCTTTATTGGGTGGCGCGGCTACCGCCTTTTCCTTCTCGCGCTTTTATCAGGAATCCCGACACAGGTAGTCGTGCCGTCAGTCTCGCGCGCGGCTATGCTGCACGGAACGGCTTTGACTGTTTTTATGGAAACGCCATCGGGGGCAACTACGTTCAGGCCCGGACCCGTACTCACCTGAGGCTCTGGGCCCCTGAAGTATGGGGTTGGCGCGTTGTCGGACGGCGGCGCATATGCGCCGGTGTAGCCCTTGGGCGCCGTGGAAGCAGGGCCCGCGGTCGGAGGCATCGTCGGCTCGCCGATAGCCGGTGGACCGGGAAGCGGCGGAGGATGCCCGATCGTTTCACCTGACGTTTCCGGCGTCCGCGGCTGAGCCAGTGCTGCCGGCGACAACAGTGCGAGCGCAATCGTAACTGAGAAAGAAATCAAGCGCATTGAATCCTCCCCTCGGAAATAAGCGATGTTACGCCCTCCCCCGGGCCAATCCACCATTTTTCCCGCAAACCGTCCATCGATTCCGTTTCGCTGCGGTTTGCTTTGGCGATCCTCCGGATTCGCCCGCCGAATGTGAGCTGGCTCATAGGGACCGCAGAAGGGTGGGCTTACCAATACCGCGGCCTCTCCATCGAGGTCCAACTTTGGAGGAGCAAATGGCGGCGATCACGCGCGCGCTTTCACGCGCATTCCTCTCGGCCTCGGACGATTATGATGTCCCCAAGCAGATCGCCTTGTTTTGCGGGGTCGGCCTGCTGGTGTCGCTGCTGATGCTGATCCGCGGCGTCGATCTGAGCCCGGGGTTTTTCTGATCGCCAACACGGCCGGCTATCGCCGACCATCATCGTCCTTCACGGCAACGCAATGTGTCCCTGCCCGACCGCCAATTTTACCTGTCATCATCGGGATGGACCCACAGGTAAGGCGTGATCTCGCGCGTCGCGGCAAGCCTGATCATGTGCACGCGCGGTGCGTATCGCCCCTTGCATGACCGGCATTTCAGCGCCGCCTCCAGTTTCCAGATTGGCGTGTCGCGCGGCCGCCGGATCGCATCGAGCGGGATGCTTGCGCGCGCTTTGCAGCGGTTGCACTCCACCTCGAGCCAGCCGAGCCCGCCATTGAGACACTGCTCGATGGTCGGCGACGGCTGCGCGGGACCGCCATAGCCTTCCATCTGGATCGACCAGGCTTCCGCCTCGGCGCGATCCGCCTCGTGCGCGGCCCGGAGAGCGGCCTCGCGTGCACTCCTCGCGCGTATTCTGGCGCCGATAATGCGGCCGCCGTAGATCACCTGACGGGATTTCGTGCTCATGGGTAAAGACATTACAGCGAGCTTTGCCGCTGGCTGCAACGCCACTAGGATTAGATACCGGGAACGGCCCGCCGGCCCTACAGCTTCGTCAAATTCCGCAATCTTTACTCTATTACCAGGGATCGGGACCGCCGTTCGGGCTGTTCAGGATGGGCCGGGAATACCGCCCCAACCGGCCCACAGTAAGGTTAAAGTTCGAAGCTGGTTGAACGGGCCGATGGTCGCGATACCGTCGGCCGCATGGAAACCAGGGACCGACAGAAACCGATCATCTACGACGTCTACCGCGGGACAAAGGACGCGACGTTGCGCCTCGCCACCATGCCGGGCGCCGGACTGCCGGCCCATGTCAGCAAGAAAGACTGGCAATTGATGTCCCAGCACACCGCGCAGCATCTTCACACCGATGCTCCCAGGGATATCGGGGTCAACGGCTACTGCTTTTTTCAGATCGTCAAAGGCAGCTAGTCTGCCCGGTATGGCCGCACCTGCGGCGCGACCGGCTGGCACGATCGGTCAACAAGCTCGGCCCGCGCATCGCATAATTTCATTCCCATCATCGCAAGAATCACGCCTTGATCCGCGCGGGGGACGCTAGGAGGCGTCATGCAGAGTGGATCTGGTAGACGGGAAGTGGTCGTCGGAACTGGATTGGCGTTTGTGCTGAGCGTCGTGCTGTCCTGGATCGCCGTATATGGCTTGAATCAATATCTCGGATCGATCGACGACTCTCCGCAAGTGACGGGCAGCATCCGCCATCCATCCGCAGACTGATTGAAGACCATAGGGCGGATTTCGCGCACTCGCTCTCGCGCCGTCCGGTTTTGCACGCGTGTGGCATAGTTCACACACGCCAGCCGAGACTGCGTTAATAATGGCTCATCGAACATGGAGCCGCCGACAATGAGGATGTTTGAGCGTCTGGTGGCCATCGCGGCTCTCTCGCTTTCTGTGCAGCCGGGCTTCGCCGCAAAGCTTGTCGACCCGAACTCGGTTGCTCCCGAGTATCGCGAGGCCGCGGAAAAGCGGCGCGCCGAGCAAATCAGGGTGTTTGACTGCTCTCGCAAGGCCGACGTGGCCAAAGTATTGCCGAGAGATCGCACTGCACATATTCAGCGCTGCCTGGACGAGAATTGAGTTCGCCGTTCACCGGCGCGCCAAGCCCAACATCCCCTGAATTCGAGCTCGCGCCTGAGCCGTCGGTTTCACCGCGTCAGGCTGGCAATTCTGGGGGCAGCGACCTGAGTTCTCGTGACCGACACGGTCAGGACCAGCGCGAGCGCGCACAGCACGCATATCTTCATCCGTACGGTCTTGTAGTCGGTTATCGGCAGGAAGAAGATGAAGAGCATCGCAAGCACGAGAACACCGTCGATGACGTACATGGAATGACCCTCTTGTTTCCTGGAGCAAGATGGCACGCCGCGACGGTTCATTGTGTGGTTCATATCACAGTTCGAAGTTTCACCGGTTTGCAGATGACGACAGCCAAGGCGACGCGGGTAAGGTCCTCACGGGCTGTCTGATTTGTGCGATCACGCGGTCGCCGTGAACGCTGCCGGTTTTCGGCGGCAGACGGCCCCTCGGCATCCCCCTGGCAACGCGGCCGCTATGCTGTAAGCTTCTCGCCGGACTGGCCGGTCTTCCGCTGCCCGGCCGCCAGGCTGCAACAAAAAAAGCCAGTTTTGGAGGAATCCCCGATGTCAGCTCCCTCGCGCCGAATCCTGTCAAGCAGAGCCACGCTCAACCGCCGCGCGCTTCTGGGTGCGGGCGCCGGCATGGCCGCCATCCTTGCCACCGGCCGCGCCCCGGCATTGGCGCAAGCCCAGCCCAGGAAACTCGTATTCGCCCATATCAACGCGGTGCCGGAATCGGCTGCGGTCGCGTTCGACTGGATGGCGAAGGAAGTCAACGCGCAGTCGAAAGGCGCGCTCGACATGCAATTCTTCGGCAAGACCCTGATCCCGCAGGAGCTGGAGATCATGAACGCGGTCAAGTCCGGCAGCATCGCGATGGGCAGCCCCGCCGGCGCCGCTGCCACCGTGTTTCCGGAAATGGGCGCGCTGCTGGTGCCCTATCTGGTGAAGGATTATGCCTCGGCCTACGCCATGCTCAACGGGCGGATCGGTGACAAGATCAGCAAGGAAATCGAGGACAAGTACAGGCTCAAGGTGCTGTGCTATTTCGATTACGGCTTCCGCCATTTCTGGACCTCGAAGAAGCCGATCGTCGAACCGAAGGATCTGCGCGGCGCGAAAATCCGCGTGCAGCAGGCCAAGGTGTTCGGCGACACCATCAACGGGCTCGGCGGCAGCGCGGTGCCGATGGCGTGGGGCGAGGTCATCACCGCCGCCAAGCAGGGCGTGATCGACGGCGGCGATCTGCCGATCGTCAACATGAAGGCGCTGAAGGTCTACGAGGTGTCGAAATATGCCTCCCTTACCTATCACAATTACGGCCCGACCAATGCGGTGATGAATCTCGAAATCTGGAATGGATTGCCGCCCGATCAGCAGAGGCTGATGATGGATCTTGCCCGCGCGGCGCAGGAGAAAATCCGCGAGGCGACCGAATCGGTCGACAATTTCGCCAAGGCCAAGGCGGAACTGGAGCCGTTCGGCATGACGGTAGTGGAAGCCCGGGTCGACGAATTCCGCAAAGTCGCGCAGGAGAAGATATGGCCGGCCTACAGGGGGCAGTACGGCGCGCTGTGGGACGAGATCGAAGGCTTCAAGGCCTGAGCTTTACCACCGGGGCTGCAACTCGACTCCAGCCCCGTTCTCGGCCTGTATGCTCTCCGGCCCCTTCCCCGCCCCGTCCATCGTTTCGGAATTTTGTCGCGCATGCTGCGGATCCTCTCAGCCGTTCCGAAAATTGCGGTCACGGCGCTGATCATCCTTGCCATCGTCAATCTGCTGGTCGGCGTGATCCTGCGCTATTTCGTCGGCGCCATCACCGACTGGCTCGATGTCGACCCTGTCCCGTTCACCTGGGTCGAGGAAGTCGGCGAACTTTCGCTGGCGTGGCTGACGCTGATCGGTGCTGCGATCGGCATCCGGTCGCGTTCGCATTTTACGCTTGCCGTGTTTGTGCACCGCCTGCCCAAGGCCGCGCAGCTCTGGATCCACCGCTTCAATCACGCGCTGATCGCAGGCATCGGCCTGCTGGCGTCGTGGTACGGCTTCAGGCTCTGCCTGCTCAACCGCACCCTCACAACACCTGGTCTCGAAATCAATCTCGCCTGGCTCTACGCCTCGTGCGTGGTCGGCGGCATCCTGATCGCCGTCTACGGCCTGGCGGTGATGATCTCCCCGCTGCCGCGAGGCGAACCCCAGCACTGAGGCGGGACCGTTCATGTTGCTTGCGACTGTCGCGACCGTCTTTGTCGTACTGATCCTGCTCTCGATGCCGATCGTGTTCGCGCTCGGCGTCGCCGGCATCGCCGGGCTGTGGATCGGCGGCTACCCGATGCAGCAGCTTTCCTCGGCGCTGGTGTCGGGATCGCAGAGCTGGGTGCTGCTCGCCATCCCTGCGTTCGTGTTCGCCGGCAATCTGATGGAGCGCTGCGGCATGAGCCATGCGCTGGTGGAGCTGGCGCGCGCCCTGATCGGCTGGGTCAAGGGCGGGCTGGGCATGTCGGTGATCGTGGTGGCCTATTTCTTCTCCGACATCTGCGGATCGAAAATGGCTGAAGTTTCGGCGCTCGGCTCGGCGCTGATGCCGCCGCTTTCCAAGGCCGGGTACGACCGCCGCGATTCAGCCTCGCTGATCGCCGCCGGCACCGCGATGGGCATGCTGGTGCCTCCGGCGATCTTCATGATCGTGATCGCGCAGGTCACCAACACCTCGGCGGTGGCGCTGTTCGTCGCCGGCTTCATTCCGGCTATGGTGATCATGCTGTGCCTGATGGCGGTGGTTTACATCCGCGCGCGCCTGAACCACTGGCCGGTCGATTCCCGGCCGAGCCTCAAGCGGCTCGGCCATGCGCTGCTGCACGCCGCGGTGCCGATGGTGGTGCCGTTCGTGATCCTCGCCGGCTTCATCCTCGGCATCATCACCGCGACCGAGGCCGGTGCTGTGGTCGCGGGCTACGCCTTCCTCGCCGCAAAACTCTACTACCGCAACGTCTCCTGGCGCGAGATGGGCGAGATCGCCTATGACAGCGCGATTCTCACCGCGGCAGTGGTATTCCTGCTCGCGGTCGCCTCGGTCTATCAATATCTGATGGGCGTGAGCGGGGTGCCGCAGTTGCTTGGCCAGCTGCTGGGGCCGCTGAAAGCGCATCCATGGCTGTTTCTGATCGGAACCGCTGTCATGAGCTGCCTGTTCGGCATGGTGCTGGAGGGGCTGCCGGCCGCGGTCGTGCTGATCCCCGTGGTGTTTCCGATCTCCGAAGCGATGGGCATCGACCCGATCCACTTCAACATCGTGCAGACGGCGGCGGTTGGCATCGGCCTGTTCCTGCCCCCGATGGGCGTCGGGCTATTGATGGCGCTGCGTTTCGCCCAGCTGAGCGTCGGGCAGCACTTCCGCACCTATGTGCCGTACATGCTGGCGCTGTTCGCCGGGCTGTTGCTGATCATCTGTATCCCGGAGATCAGCCTGACGCTGCCGAGGCTGGCGGGGTTGATCAGGTAGTTTGGCCGCAGGCGCGACGGTTTAGGGAAGGCTATGCCGTCGCCGCCATGAGCGATCGATCCAGGCCGCCGCCGGGATGCGGCGAAGCGCCACGACCGACGCCCAGCTCATCAACAGCGTGCCGGTGAACACGATCATGGCCTTGACGACGGCGAACATCGCCAGTCCCAGCAGCGCGTATTGCAGCCAGATCGAAAACACGTAGTGGATCAAGTATATGCCGTAGGTTTTGTCGTGCAAAGGATCGAGCGCGGCCAAGCGCCGATTGGCGAAACGCAGGAACAGCGCCAGCGTGAACAGGACGCCGGCGGCGCAACAGGCGACGAAACTGAGCGCCTGCAGCATTTGCACTGAAAGCGGCGGCGGGCCGTCCCCCGCCATCGCAAGGCCGACCATGCCGAGCCAAAGCAAGAAGGAGACCGTTGCGGCGGCTCCCGCGGCGGCCCAGCGACGCGCCAGCCATCCATCCACTGCCAGCAACCCGCGATCGACCCCATAGGCGCCGACGCCGGCGCCAGCGAAGAAATAGACGAGATAGTGCAGCGGCCGGCAATACTGAAACGAGAATGGCCCGACGTGGAACCAGTCCCAAGGATTGAAAACAAGAGCCAGCGGCACATAGGCGAGCGCGGAGGCCGACAACAGGGCGATCACAAAGGGCTTCGGACGGGCGCCCAATTGGCCAACGGTTCGCCCCAGCGTGGCACCCGGTATGCGAGCGAATTGGTACAATCCGGCGGCCACGAAATCGAACACCAGCAATACCCACAGGAACCACGGCGGCCCGGCGGGCCAGAACGGCAACGCCAGCCAATGCTGCCAGAACGAGGCCAGGCTCGGGTCAACGGCCGTGACGCGGTAGACCGGGTAATGCGCGAGCGGCATCAGCAGGCCCACGGTCAAGGCAAAGGGCACGCCGATCCGCAGCAGGCGATCGCGCAGGAATTTGCGGCTTCCACTTCGTGCGAGGCTCGGCCACGCGAACAGCCCGGAGAGGAAGAACAGCAGCGAGATGAGGTAGACATCCTGCAACGCGCAGAAGATGTCGAACCCGAACCAGCGCTCGGGATCGACGATCGGGATACTTCGCCATCGATAGGGCGGGTCGTCGAAGTTGAACGAGGAAGCCGGCGATGAACCCAGATAGGCAATGGCGGCATGAACCGTCACCACGACGACGATGACGGAGATCCGCAGATTATTGAGTGCGAGACCCGGCGTGGACATATGCCTTTAAAGCGGATGAAATAGGCTAGCCAAAGTTCGGATGGTCCACAAGTCATGTCACTGAAGTTCAGGCTTGCCTCCCGAAACCTGTTTCATGACCGGCTTCGATTGGTCGCGACCATCGTGGGAATTGTCTTCTCCATCGTGCTCGTGACGGTACAAATGGGCCTCTATGTCGGTTTCGGGCGCATGGTCACCACCATGATCGATCATGCGCCCGCCGATCTCTGGATCATGCCGCTCGGTACCAAGTGTTTCGAAGATCCTTCGTTGTTGGATGATCGTCAGCGGTTTCGGACCTTGGCGGTCAATGGGGTTGCCGAAGCCGCTCCTCTCGTCGTTGGCTACGCGCAATGGCGATTGCCAAGCGGCACCACGACACCCGTTTTCATCGTCGGCTCCGAACTGCGGGGATTGGGATTGCGTCCATGGGATCTGGTCGCCGGTCGTCTTGACGATTTGTCGATACCCGGTGCGGTGGCGATCGACCAGTCCTATTTTGACCGCCTTGGTATTGGTGGGACGGGCGCCAACGCTGAAATTCGCGATCAAAAAGTCCAGGTGATGGCGGTCACCAGGGGCATCCGTTCTTTCACCACCACACCCTACGCATTCACCGGCCTTGATCGCGCGCGGGCCTATACCGGAATTTCACCCAACAAGGCCTCCTATCTCCTCGTGCGTGTTTCTCCCGATTCAGATGTCGACAGCGTTCGCCGACAATTGCAGGCAAACCTCTCCGACGTTGAGGTCCTGACAACCACCGAGTTTCGCAACCGCAGCCGGAGCTTTTGGCTGTTCGGTACCGGTGCGGGCGCCGCCCTGTTCGCGGGCGCCCTGCTCGGCATCATCGTTGGCACCGTCATCGTCGCGCAAACATTATACTCGAGCACCAAGGATCATCTGGACGAGTTCGCAACATTGCGTGCCATCGGATCGTCCGGCGCGTATATCTACAAGGTCATCATCTGGCAGGCGGTGCTTAGTGCCATCATAGGATTCGGCGGCGCCGCAGGCATCAGCGCCATCGTTGTCAAGATGACCGCCGAATCTGCCTTGCCGATCGTCGTCACGCCGGGATTGACCCTGGGGCTGTTCCTGTTGACCGTCGTCATGTGTGTTGCATCAGCCATCGCTGCCATCCTGCAGGTCATGCGCATCGATCCCGCGCTGGTGTTTACGCGATGACCGAGGCTGTGCTCGATGCTGTCGATGTCGTAAAGTTTCTCGGCCACGGAGCGGGCGAAGTGCAGGCGCTCAAAGGCGTAAGCCTGTCGCTCAAAGGCGGCGAGTTGGTCCTACTGATGGGACCATCGGGCAGCGGCAAGACCACGCTGCTCTCGATTCTGGGATGCCTGATGACACCGACGCGCGGCATTGTTCGGATTCGCGGCCGGTCGATCGCCGGTGCGGATCCCGAGGATCTCGCCAAACTGAGGCGCGATCACATCGGCTTCATCTTTCAATCTTACCATCTGTTTCCCACCCTGACGGCCGAGGACAATGTCCGGCTGGCACTGGACGTGCGCGGTCAGCGATCCCGGCGCGCTGCGAAGACGGCAAGGGAAGCCCTGGCCGTGGTCGGCCTTTCCCACAAGACGAAAGCGTTTCCCCTACAGCTCAGCGGTGGCGAACAACAGCGCGTCGCGATCGCGCGGGCCATTGTGGGCAATACATCGGCGATTCTTGCGGACGAGCCGACCGGCGCACTCGACGCTCAAAACGGTCAGGCCATCATGAAGCTGCTCGCCCAGATCGCCAAGGACCAGTCTCGCGGGGTGCTGGTCGTAACGCACGATCCACGTATCCTGCCATTCGCCAATCGCATCGTGCACATCGAAGACGGCCGGATCGTAAGTGAAGAGTCCGGCGGCGAAGCAAAGAGGGCGTGGAAGTCATGATCACGGCAAAGGGTAAGACAGCTGTGTTTGCCGTTCTGTCTTTGAGTGTGCTTGTCGCCTCGCTTGCCGTTCCGCCGGCGAGGACATCCGCGCAAGGACAGGCCCACGCCGCGACCAGCGATTCGGCCGAGGACAAGCGATGGCTGGCGGTCGCTCCGGGCCGGGTCGAACCGCGGTCGGGGGTGATCAAGGTTGCCGCGCCCGTCATGGGGGTTATCAGCGAAGTGCTGGTCAGGGCCAACGACACGGTGTTTGCCGGTGAACCGCTGGTTGTATCCGAGGCGCGCTCTTTCATCGACAAGGCCGTCGCCGACAGGCGGGCCGGCCGCGGTTCGGATACAGATGTGGATGCGGCCCGCGCGGGATTGGCGCGTGCGCAAGATCGTCTGAAACTGCAGAGCGGCGAGCTTCGCAGGATCGAGTATGATGCGCCGTTGCCAACCCTGGCCGAAGGTCAGCTCAACGTCGCGCGCAGCGAATTGTCGGCAGCCCAGGCAGCCATGGAAAACACGACGATCCGCGCCTCGATTGGCGGCACCATTTTGCAGATGAATGCCAGGCCGGGGGAATTGGCCTCCCCTTCGACGACGCAGCCGCTGGTTCTGCTCGGCGATGTCTCGGCATTGCGCGTGCGCGGCGAAGTGGATGAACGTGACATCGAAAAGATCAAGGTCGGGCAATCCGTGCTGGTGCGTCCGGCCGCGCTTCGCGGGCGCGAAATCGCGGGAACGGTCTCCTTCGTTGCTCCGCTGGTGGAGGCTGGACGCAACAATGCGCCCGGCCAGCGCAATATGACTGATGTCGATGTGGTGGAAGTGCTGGTCGAGCTAAGCGAGCCAGGTCCGCTTGCGGTGGGCATGAAGGTGGACGTGTATTTCCGCCAGGATAACGCCCAGCGCTGAGGCATCCGCGCGAATGCCGTTTGCCCTGGCCGTACGCCGCGCCATTTTCACCTTCGCGGCAAAATCGTCAGGACAGACTCGCGAAGATCTCGAGGAGGAGACGACGGCGCGAAAATGCGCCGCTTGGCCGAGGGGCAGGAAGTCGTGTCTCGAAGTGAGACTATGGCGGGCGTCCCAAAGCTAGCCCTTGATTTCCAGCCGCGACCGGCGACAATGACGTCGCGCCAGCTTCCGGTACCGACCTTTTATAAGACGGGAAAAACCCGCTTGGCCACGGCAATACCATTTGCTGCGTAGAGGGACCGGTATGACGGTAGGGTTCATGCACTGGCTGCAGCGCGTCCAAACCGCCGATGGCATCGCCATTATGATAGGGAACGATGTCATCGCGCCGCTGCTCTGCCAAGAATTTACGCTGTTTCGCGCCGCAATCGCCACCGACGCTGGAAGCGTGGCAACGCCGACAAATGATCATCGAGACGACGTGTTGCCCACGCGACAACGTGCGCATGCGTTGAACCACGGAGGCGCGATAGACTGAAAGGGACTCCAAGCCGGCGTAAGACCGGCCGAAGGGCATCAGTTCAGACACACCGAGGGAGGAATGCATGACGACAGTAACCCGACGTAACGTCCTCAAGAGCGGCACCGCGCTCGTGGGCGGCATGGCCGGCATCCTGGCCACTGGCCGCGCGCCGGCTTTTGCACAAAGCACGACGGTACACTGGCTGCGCTGGAACGACTTCGTGCCGGCTTCCGATCAGCTGTTGCGCAAGGAGCTGCTGCCTGCCGCCGAGAAAGCGCTGGGAATCAAGATTAATCTCGAGACCGTGAATGGCAACGACCTGCAGCCGCGCATCACCTCGGCGATTCAGTCCGGCTCAGGTCCCGATGTCATCATGCTCTTCAACAACCACCCGCAGATCTATTCGGAGAGCGTCGTCGACCTGTCCGACCTCACAAGTGGTGTGGGCGAAGCCGAAGAAGGCTACTACGATCTGTGCAAGGCGAACTCGGCCGACGGCCAGAAGTGGGTTTCCCTGCCATGGGCCATCGTCGGCGCCATGATCGCCTATCGAAAATCGTGGTTCGACGAGGTCGGCTCCCAGACCTTCCCCGACACTTGGGAGAAGTATCGTGAGGTTGGCAAGAAGCTCAAAGCCAACGGCCGGCCGATCGGTCAGACGCTCGGCCACACGTTCGGCGACGCGCCGACGTTCAGCTACCCCTATTTGTGGTCGTGGGGCGGCAGCGAAATTGAGAAAGACGGCAAGACCGTCAACATCAACAGGAAAGAGGTCATCGACTCGGTCAAGTTCATGACGGCCTTCTGGAAGGAAGCCCATGACGAGGGCGGCCTCGCCTGGGACGACACCAACAACAACCGCGCGTTCTTGTCGCAAACCATCTGCGCCACGCTCAACGGCGCTTCGATCTATATCGAGTCACTGCGCAACGCCGACAAGTACATCACCGAGAAAGGCGCGCAGCTGAAGACCGACATCCAGCACGCGCCGTTGCCGAAGGGCCCGGCCGGGCAATTCGCCATGCACACCTACTTCTCTCACGTCATTCCGAACTACTCGAAGAATCAAGCCGGTGCGAAGGCGTTGCTGAAGTGGATCCACACCAGGGCGAACTACGAGCCGTGGTTCGTCTCCCAGAAGGGCTTCGCGACGCCGCCAACCCATGAGTGGGAGAAGCACAAATTGTGGGACGAGGACAAGGTCATGGCGCCCTTCAAGATCGCCGGCCGCCTCGGCCAAACGCCCGGCTATCCTCTGCCCTCATCAGGCAAGAAGCCCGCCGAAGTGCTTACCAAATACATCATCACCGATATGTACGCCAAAGCAGTTCAGGGCAGTACAGCGGAGGATGCCGTGAAGTGGGCGGAAGGCGAACTGAAGAAGATCTATACTTGAATGTACGTGCGCACCGGTCCGTGCGGCTGCGAAGTGGCTGCCGCATGCCGGGCGCATCGGGCTTGAGCGGGTCGCGCCGTTTCCGCCGGCCGGCGCACGGATCGAGGTGAAGCGAAATGGCGATCGCTGAGACCCAGGTTTACACACCACAGGCGCCGCGGCCAAGACTCCGGCTGCTCGAGGATGAGCGTTGGCTCGCATTCGTGCTGCTGGTGCCGACCCTGGTGCTGCTTGGTATGTTCATCGCCTATCCGTTCGTGCGCGGCATCCTGCTGTCGGTGACCAGCTCGCGCGTGGGTGTGCCTGGCGACTTCGTCGGCCTCGCCAACTTTTACAAGATCTTCAGTGACGGGATCTTTCGCACCTCCGTCTACAACACCTTTGTCTACACAGGCGTGACCACCGTCTTCAAGCTGGCGCTCGGGTTGTGGCTGGCCATGCTGCTCAACCGTAATTTCCGCGGCAAGGCGTTCACCCGGGCTTTCATCCTGCTGCCCTTCATCATCCCGACCGTGCTCTCGACTTTCGCCTGGAAGTGGATGTTCGACCCGACATTTAGCGTTCTCAACTGGCTGCTCTACCATCTCGGCTTGATCACCGGTCGGATCAATTGGCTGGGCGATCCGGACCTCGCCATGATCTCGATCATCATCGTCAACATCTGGCGCGGGGTGCCGTTCTTCGCCATCAGCCTGCTCGCCGGCCTGCAGACCATCAGTCCCGAACTCAACGAGGCCGCCGCCATCGACG
>WNFW01002178.1_pt1 | contig 22064 bp, 21 predicted proteins | sample 5400131 | NCBI WGS metagenome assembly WNFW01 (sample SAMN13153362, study PRJNA577476) | soil metagenome | isolation source: 20 cm soil or saprolite under grassland replicate 1 | place: USA:California | collected 2016-06-15 | reverse complement strand
ATGAATTACAGGCCTTCAATGATATATTGGATAAGAACCTCGCTGCGCATCGACGAGAGATGGAACATGTTTTTGATCAACGCATACAAACGCTGCGCCGTGAATTGGAGCGCCGCCTGAATACTCTGCAACAGGAAATGCTTCAAACTTTGACCCAGAAGCAGGCTGAACAGCAGAGAAGCTTACAAATTGAATTGGGCAATAAACTCAATACACAACAACTGAACATCACCCAGGCAGTTGACCGCGAGTTACAGCAGCGGCAGCAACAACAGCAGCCCCAAATTGAAAGCCTGGTAGACCGCGCACGCTCGGCCCAACTTCTGGCTATTGAAGAATTGCTCAATCAGCGGCTTTCAACGCCTGCTTTAGATGAATCAGCGGTGCAAATCGGTGGGCATCCACCGCATTTTGAGGCGATTGAAGTGCAGACCGAGCTACCCTGGGAGGATCTGATAGATATCTTCGGCAAGGTGTTGGACGAGCGTTTTGTCAAACTCAATGAAATCGCTCAGGCTACTATGCGAAATTGGGAACAACATCTCTCCGCGCATCTGCGGGCTATCCAAACGCAGGTGCAAGAAGAAGCTTTACACGCCAGGCAAGGGCAGACCCTTAGCGGGAACTTGACCAGTATGCAAGATGTATTTCAAAGCATTGAGCAACTTGAACGTCTCATAGAGTCTATGCAGGTAGCCATGACCTCTAATAACGCTCTTCTTTCCAATCGTCTGTATCATCACCAGCAGTTGCCTCTTGAGAGGGCGCATCCAGGTAACCGCCCAACTCCCCCTTCCGCGCATCCCAACGGCACAAATACCAACAGTCCGCTTTCGCTGCCAGAAGAACGCCCGGCGACATGAGCTATCTCACACACAAGTTAGGCTCCATACGTTATAATATCTACAGTGAGCTACCGTGCATTTATCCTGGCAGTTCATCAGAACTCATCCATCTCAAATTTTGATCAAGGAGCGCGTAAATGCCATCTGAAGAACGTTTACCTGAAGCGGCATATGTTCCCCCTTTATTCGATCTTGGCCTGGAAGTCGTTGACAAAGACGGAAAAAGACTCGGCAAGATAGAGGCTCGTTTCAGTCGCTACATCCTCGTCGAGCGTGGCGGCCTTTTTGTGAAAGCATACTATGTCCCTCATAATGCAATCAGCAACTATGACGGGAAGGTGTTACATCTCTCATATAGTGAAGAGGATTTACGCGAAAAGGGATTTAATCAAGTTCCCGATGACTTGTATATCGAGACGCCCGAACCTGGTGTCACCGATCTCAGCGGCGTAGCACAATTTGCACGCGGCCCTCTCTCGCCGGCAGAGACAGGACATTATAACTACGGCAAGCATTATCCGGGTATCAACACTGATGCCAGTGGCTCATACCACCGTGAGGAGGTGGTTCCTCATCCACAAAAATATGTCGGAGAGAGCTCGACAATGAACTCCACTGATTTGCCAATTGAGCCGCAGGATATCGGTTCAAATTAGCAATACCAGCACCTACAAGAGAAACTGCCACTTTCTGAATGTTGTCGCCAACAGGAGTCCTCATTTCTGAGGAACGAAGGAATGGCGTGACCCTCGTTCCTCAGAAATTCTCTACTACCTCGACATGAGAAACAAAGTAGATGGACAGCCCTCTTCTGTCTAGCAAACAGCCGTTTTACCATCTACTTCCTGGCATCCTCAGCTTAGCGTGCAGTTTTCACCTTTTGATCCGCTGACCCCTTATTTACTGGTAATCGTAGAAGCCCTTCCCACTCTTCTTGCCCAACATCCCTGAGATCACCATCCTGCGCAGCAGTGGCGGAGGCGCATACAACGGGTCCTTGTACTCTTCATAGATAGCCTCGGCCGCCCAAAGCGTGGTGTCCAGTCCGACGTAATCCAGCAGCGTAAACGGCCCCATTGGATATCCACAACCGAGCTTCATAGCTGTATCGATATCGTCCCGCGTTGCCATGCCATTCTCAAGCATGCGGATGGCTGCCAGCAAATAAGGTATCAGCAAGAAATTGACAATGAAGCCCGCCGTATCTTTCGCCAGCACCGGCGTCTTTCCTAGCGAGACAGCAAATTGACTGACCGTTTCAATGGTCTCTTCCGACGTTGAAATGGTCTTTACAATTTCGACCAGCTTCATTACAGGAGCTGGATTAAAGAAATGGATCCCGCAGACCTTGTCAGGTCGTTTGGTAACTGCACCCATTTGCGTCACATTAAGGGAAGACGTGTTGGTCAAAAGAAGCGCCTCTGGCTTTACTATATGGTCCAGCGCCGGGAAGAGACGTAGTTTCTCCTCCATGTTCTCAATGACCGCTTCAATCACCAGGTCACAGTTGGCGAAATCGGCCATCTCCAACGTTCCATGTAAACGAGCGCGATACTCGTCGACCTGTCCCTGGCCAAGCTTTCCCTTGCTTGCCAGGGTGTCCCAGGCGCCGTGGATGCGCTTTATGCCCTTGTCAAGCAGCTGCTGATTGACTTCAAGCACGACAGTCTCGTAACCAGATTGTGCACAGGTCTGTGCGATGCCTCCGCCCATCAATCCACAACCGACGACACCAATTTTTCTTATAGCCATTGACTCTAGTTCTCCTTATCTACAAAATCTCGAATCTCCTTCACTGGACCACCCTCCACACCAAAAATAATGGTGTAGTGATTCAGCGTAGGAAAATTGATGTAACGACAGTTTTTGATCTCACGCTGAGTCGCTGCTGCCGCTTCGACTGACAACAGTTGGTCATTTTCAGAAAACAAACCCTGGCCAGCTCGTAGCAGTAGAGTGGGTACCTGCACTTTAGCCCATTGTTCTTCTGGCCTGGCTTCGTTATATCGCAGACCTTCCTCGAGGACCCCTTCCCGATAGCACTTAGAAGCAACAGAGCCGTCGCTATTGCGGCGAACATCGTGCTCAAAATACAATTGGACATACTCGTTCCAGTAAGGACCGAGAAACGGTGCTACTTTCAGACGCTGGGTGTATTCTTCGAACGAGGGCACGGATGACCCCAACCGGCTAATCGAGGTTGTGAGCCACGCAGGCTGCTCTTCAGGAGTGCTCCATGGCAGCGGCGCACCAGCGTCGATCAAAACGAGCTTGCTCAACTTTTCTGGATAATGTGCTGCAAAATAGAGCCCAATTAATGCACCCAGCGAGTGCCCAACCAGGACAGGACGTTCCAGGCCCAATATATCGATGAGCTTTGCCAGGTCGGCAGCGTGGATAGGAACGCTGTATCCCTTGGCAGGTTTGTCACTGTCGCCGCGCCCACGTAAATCGTATACATAGAACTGGTGGTAGGTGGCCAGTTCATCTGCGAAGGCTTGAAAACAATAGGCATTGGCGGTAAGCCCATGAATACCGATAATCGGTGATCCTTGCTCTCCCCATTTGACATAATGGAACGTAAGGTCGCCTGCAACGACGAACTCATCGCGAACTGGTTTTATCTGCAAAGTCTGCTCCTAAACGTTGAAATTCATGCCACTTGTCCATCGTGGCTCTGATCAAAGGTGCGCCTTGTTCGTAGCGCTGTTGCGGCGAACGCCACCCGCTATACTGACTATGAGAAGACGCACCAGGCCATAAGACATGTTTGACCACTTGCAAATAGCGATCTGTTTCTGGGGCAAAGAGAAGGAAGTTTGATCTATCCTCCATATAGAAGTAATGCCCATGCATAGCATACCACGCGCGTACGTCATCTTGTGACTGCACAACGAGGGAGTGGAGTGTTTTTGTTGCGTCGTATTCAGTTGCTCCAAAGGGGAAGCAGTGAAGGTGGGCATGAAAAACTGTCTGCCGGAAGATGCCATGCTCCCAAAAGACGATGGGAGCATAGTACCTGGCAAAGAAATCTTGTACTTCTCGCTTCAATGCCAGTAACTCTGCATCTAGTTCGGCAGGCACGACCCCATAGCAGGCAAAGTGGCGCTTGGGAAGAATGAGTATATGACCTTCAACGAGTGGAGCATGGTCGGCAACAATGAAAAACGCATCAGTCTCTTTGAGAATGTTCGTAGCAAAATTACTGCGCAGACAAAATGCACAATTGGTATTGATTGCATCAGTTTTCAAGGAGGCATAGCTCCCATTCAGCATCCAGATGGCTCCTTACTGATAAACTTAGTGGTGCATTCGCTAATTCCTGGGGAAACCGTAGGTGCCGATTTATCGTGCACATCGCCGATTTATCGGCCGTGGTTCTCATCCACGAATTTCCCGAACGCACCACTTAGCATTGTAATCGGTATTTTGAGTATAGCTCAAAGATGATACTGTTGGCAAGGTTAAGCCGGGCCGTTCGTTATCCGGCATGTCTGAAACCTGCTTCTGCCATGGTCAGGGGCTTCCCCTCATCCAACATACCGATGTCCACAACTTCACCTACTACCAGCGTCGAGTCTCCCGCTTCAACAGTGTGGCGCGCCTCGCACGCAACCCACGCGAGAGCTTCATGCAAAATAGGGCAGCCATTAGCCCCGATATCATACACGACACCATCCAGCTTATCGGGATGCTGGATGGCCGATTTACCCAGTTTGCCGGCCAATTCTCGTCCCCCATCGCGCAGCACATTGACAGTAAAGATACGACTACGGAGGATCATTGGCAATGACTTCGAATCATTCTCAATGGAGACAGCTACTAAAGGCGGATCGAAGGAGACCTGCGTCAGCCAGTTGGCCGTAAATATGTTGACCTCACCCTCATTCGCGCACGAAACGGCGTAAAGTCCATACGTGAAGGTACGTAATACCTTCTTTTTTGTGCTTGCGTCCATCATATGGCCCCTATCTTTAGTATTGTTTAGCATATCCGCTGGGATTACCACCGTAACTTCGGAATGACATTACTTTCCATTATAGCCTCGAAAAAAGCCTGAAGCAAAGATAAGCGAAGCATGTAGAAACCTTAACCGTAGCGTGGTACTTTTCTACCAAATAAAGACGCCGTATGCGAATATGCTAATGAAGCTATCGTACAATCACAGGTGTGTAAAGATGTGTCACTTCAATTCAAAGTGGTTCGTAGTGAAATAGTTGGGAACGCAAACAGGGAAGGCTTTCTAACAATGAGCAATAATACCATCTCTGTGCGGCAACTGCAGTATACCTCTGATTGTGCAGATATTGTCATCGTAGGCAATGGCATTGCAGGTCTTACCACGGCAGTCGAAGCTCGTCGTCTCGCTCCCGAAAAGCGTATAGCTATTATTACCGATCAATGTCATCCTACCATCAATACTCCTGCACTCAAACAGTTTGCCATCGGCAAGATCACACAGGAACAACTTCTGGCATATCCGGCGGGTACCGAGCGTGCCAAACGTATCCGCGTGATCAATGCACGAGTTGAAGAGATTGACGCTCAAGGGAAGTTTTTGCGTTTACGTGGTGGTTATACCTTTGGTTATGGCTCGCTTCTCATTGCGACTGGCAGTTGCCCAAACGGACTCCCCGCCAATCTTCCTGGGCATGATTTCGATGGGGTTCTCACCCTACACTGCTTGCAGGACTACCTGGATTTGCGACGGCGCCTCCATGGAGTGAGTTCGGCTGTGGTCATTGGAGGGGGTGCTCATGCTATCGAAACAGTGATGAGCCTCTTACACTATGGAATCGACGTCCATTGGCTTATCCGCGGCGAAACCTTCCTGGCGCAGATGCTTGATAACACTGCTTCTTCGCTGGTATTGGAGAGCATTCGCAATGCCGGAGCAAAAATCGCTATGAAAACTGAGGTTCTCGGTATTGTTGGGAGAATGGGTTCCGTCGTCGGGGTGATCACGAACTATAATAACATGATCCCTTGCCAGTTAGTACTTGTCTGTACCGGTACCTCAGCAGTTACCACTCTGGCAGAACACTGCAATATTCCCTTAATGCATGGCGACGGCATTTTTGTTGATGAACAGTTCCGTACTAGTGTGCATGATATCTATGCTGCTGGTGATGCGGCCGCTCGCAAGAATCCTCAGACTGGCGCCTATCAGAGGCAGGCTCAATGGTATGCCGCGGTGTTACAGGGGCGCACTGCGGCAGCAGCGATGACAGGGCATCAAGAATTAACTGCCCACTTTATTGGGGTTCACTGGCACGCTACACATTTAGGCGATTTGTGTATGCTCACCGTAGGTAATCCCCTCCATACATTTGCAGGGATGACAATATACACCGATCGCAGCAAAAAAAGGTATTGCCGTATGTCCATCATTGGTGATCGCTTAGTGGGGTATCTCTCCATCGGCGCTGCTCAACCAGATAGTCTGGCCATTAAAAATATCATCGATGAAGGACTGTCAATTCGAAGCATGAAAAAGGCTTTGCTCAAAGGTGAATTTGATGCCCGAAAATACTTCTCGCAATGGCGATCACAAGAGACGCTAGAGATGGTCACCTCAGGTAAAATACCCGTTGTGAAACCACAGTATTATGTAGTGCCACCGGTTCGATCAATCCCTACTGCTCAATGGGGTCAACATAGCTCAATGATACACTCCCCCGCAGTGCCCGACTCCACTACAAGCACTATTGCTCGGTTGGAAACACTGCGTCCAGCACCAGAAATCCATCGCTGTAACGATGCTAGCGCATCTGCCTTTACTCAGCAGGAATGTAAGGAAGCACCATTTCAACAACCGGGAGGGTATGTGCTCTCATCCTGTGCTGATCAACCGACGATTCATGGTTGGGAACATGATGAGGGACCATCAACGGAGAAGGTACCAGTACCCTTAGCAAAGGAGATTACGTCCATCTTGTTGTCACTTCCTTCGCGCTCTGTCTCTCGCAACCTTTTGTCCTACAGTGCGGAAGCACCGATAGTCAAAGGTCGGACATCTTCTCCCCAACAGCCAAAACAGAACCAGTCAGAAAAAGCTAACTTTCTATTATAGCGGCAGTGTACACAAGCGCAAAAGACCATAACACGCTTGAAAGGTGCTAGACCCGTTTGAAAGCCATCCCTGCAACGAAGCTCTTGCTTCTACCTCCGGTCGGGAGCGATGCAAGGAAGTACCTACAGTCAGCAGGGATGAAAGGAAGTATCTTGAAATCAGTTCTTCTCCATAAGACAGCTCCACAAGTAGCCCAGGAAATACATGCTTGTATTGGCTGTAATGAATGCTTACTTGCTTGCCCTGCACTGGCTGAACATATATCGATCGATGTATTGAACCGCGAGACACTCTCAGGCGCTATTTCTGCGCCGGTCGCCCGTTTTGCTCAATCGTGCTATCAGTGTGGCGCGTGTGTTGCTCCCTGTCCTGTGGGATTACATCGTGATGCAATGATGATGTGGATAAAAGTGCGCCTTTTGCGCTCTGGGAGAGGAGAATAAGAGATTCCATGGCTATACCCGATCATCATGAACATCCATTTTCCAATCACACATCCTCACAATCTGGCGAAACAGGCTATCCCTGGCTCTTCTTCCATAGAGGACGTTCAAGAGCTATCGGACTCGTAATAACGCTCATCGTCTGTGGTTTGAGCGGGGCTTTTTATGTTTGGTACAGTCAATCTGGATATGAAACCACTCCAGATAGTTGGGCTGGCCTGGGTTATGCGGTCATCGGGACGGTATTTCTGATCCTGGCTGCGGTGCTATACAGTATTCGTCGTCATCTACGACAGCGAGTGGTAGGCAAACTCAATGCATCTCTGAGCTGGCATGTGCTCCTGGCGATGATAGGCTTGGTTATGCTCTTCTTGCATGCCTTTGGCCATTTCGCGCCAATCTCAGGGACATTTGCCCTCTATAGCATGATTGTTCTGGTGATAAGCGGCTTTGTCGGTCGTGTTCTCGATCATCTGCTGCCTCGCTTGATCGCTCGTGAGGTAGATAAAGTTCTGACTTTGCAGGGTGACGATCGCATAGAAACAGTCTCACAGCAGCTGCAGGCGATTGTTGTACATAACTCCCAGGAGAATCGTGGCATCACGGTGAACTCTTCTCCCTCTGTTCAAGCGCCTCTACCAATGCGCTCTCCTACACCCCAGGGTATCCCTTTTATCACCAATGGTCAGGAGCCATTAGGTGCCTCATGGGACTTGACGTACATTTCACTGGAGCCAACTCAGCAAGAGCTAGATCTCAATGCGCCTCATTATCGTTTCATTCCTGATAAGAAAAGCGCTCTCAACCGTCCAGGAGCCTTCATGCCCGGAGCGGAAGAGCATCTCTCAGAACTAGAAGATATACAGCTTGCCATGAGGCGCGAACAGCTTTACCGCTATATTATCCGCTACTGGCGTGTGCTGCATATCTTCCTCGTGTTCATTACCCTTGGCCTGGTGACATGGCATCTTATTTTTGTATCAACGTTGCTGTGGCCGCGCTTCATTCATTAACGGAGCCTGGCACCAAGGGATTGGGCGACTTCCTCTCATCGCTGCTGACTGAATGTAGGCGCTAGTGAACTGAGCTTGCCCTGAGCCACACTTGCTCTGAACGGAGTGAAGAGGTAGCGAAGGGTTGCAGCGATAGATGAGAGACTTATGGTATCATTCGCACCGGACAATTAATCTGCACTTGCTTCGTGTTAGCTGCAAATGTAAAACTACACGTTTGCCCATTGATGGTAGTTGTGCCTTGACAGCCCTTTAATATAGTGCCATTGATCACGCAATCAGGTGATGAAATACCGTGTCGGTGATCTCCATTCGGTACCCCATTGATTCTTCCATTGACAGCGACGCCGTCGGCATTTTTCGTTACAGTGATGGGGTCTTGCTGCTTGAGTAGTCCAATACAATTTAAACCGTTTGCTTCGTAAGAGGTAACATATCGTTGCTCGAGGAAGGTAAGCAGCGAATTGGCAACAGCCGGGTCAGGCGATGGGCTTGCAAACGTAAAAGGCATGTCAAGTAACAGGCGATTAGGCGCAATCATGCGTAAATAAGCGCAATACACTGCCGTATTGGCGGAGGTTCCAAAACCTGTAGTTGGTTGATCTACCCCTACTCTGTAAGCATCAAGTTTTTTGTAATCGGGTCGGTTGTCTGTGACAACCATTGGATCCCTATTTGGCACAAGTGCCACTGGCGCACTCTGATGGTAGGCTGCCTGGAGTTCGTTGAGCGGGAGGGCCGGCACAACTGCTCCTGGATCGGCGAGATCAGCGGCCATCCATGGCGTACAACCTAGAGATTTGTCCAGGATGTTAGCCAGCAGGCGGTTATCACTGCCATTGGCCAGTGGGTGCGCATTTTGCACAGCGGCTTGATTGGATGTGGTCATTTGCGCCGTTTGTCCACTTGCAGTCACAAGATAGGTGGTTGTGACATTGTCGCTCTGATCCATATCAACGACCGAGAAGTCACGCACGGAAGGACAGGTCATCCCATCCTTCGCCCTGCCTAATGGAGGAACAGTGAGCTTGTTAGCGAGGATCGCCTGGTTGGCAGCTCGGAAGAAGGCTGGTGCGTTACAATAGGCAAATTGCCCAAATAGGGAGCCATGAACTCTATTGACGCATCTGCCTGCTCGCAGACTCCCATGATCATCTTGAAGGGTCAGATTATTACCATTGAATCCGAACCAGATACCCACGATGGCTTTATTCGGAAGTTTTGGCACAACGGGAAGAACAGCGGGTTTGTTACCCCTGTCGACGACGAGCGGGTTGTAAATTGCGATCTTCCCTGTCTCAAGATCAAGCACAGCCGCCTGGACGAACGCAGCCTGGGTTGCATTGGCCTCGTTGCATGGGCCATTTGCAGCTTCTGTCGCAGTTAATTGATAAGGTGTTGACAATCCTTGTGGACTTAATGGGCCAGGAGGGACGATCAGTGTACAGTCGCCATTGATAGCAGCAACTGCGCGGGATTGCAACTTTGGTAAGACAAAAACTGCTGCCACAACAAGTACGAGCACTGCAGGAACGAGGAGTCCTGTAAATAGCAGCAGAGAAAATCGCCTGCGACGGGATTCCCGGTACCCAGAAACAAAATATCGTTGCTTGCGCATATGATATGCTGATCCTTTCTTCCCTTGGTATGTCACACAATATCTATCAGGTTGACGGCTAGGAGCGAGCACAATGAGTAAGCATGAGATTCATTGAAACACTTTTGTACATCATCATATACCTGCGATTGTACTTCAGTGTTTTGTGCTTTTTTACTGAGTTCACCCTTTTTTAGTATGAAAGTACCACATCGTGGTTAAGGTTTAGGTGAGAAGGCACTCTTCGTCCCTCATCTTTTCATCTTTTGCAGAGTTGCGCTCTTTTATTTCCTATGGTATACTCAGGGTGACTAACTATGTTTTTGCCTGGCAGTCTCTGTATGTACGGCAATCCGTAGAAAGGCGTCTAAAATGGCCCTCAGGAGTGATGAACTACACCAAAACCTGCAGCATCTCAATGGCATGTTGACCACACATGAAGCTGCTAAACAGCTTGATCTCAGTTACTGGCATTTTATGCATCTCGTGGAAAAAGGACGTATTCCGGGTGTGCGTGTTGTTGACCGATGGCTCTTTTCTCCTATTGATTTAGATACATACAGGCGCAGTAGATATGGCCAACTGGAAGATATGGCCAAAACGGCCCTGGAGCATCCAGCCGTAGGGCTAACAGAAAAGCAAGAAACCATCTGCCGCTATCTCATCAACAATGAACGCCCCTCTCAAATAGCTCGCAAACTCCAGCAGTCCCGCCAGGCAGTCCACTCGCAAATAACCCTGATACGCGAAAAAGTCATGCGAACTCAATCTCCAAAGACATCCAATGAAAAGCCTCGCCGCACAGCCCGTAACAAAAAAGCTCCCATTCCCTTAAAATCACCTCCCAAGTGACCTCCTAAAATCTGGCAGATCCTACCACAGCTTCATTGACTTTAACACGAGCACGATAAACAAAAAAACACAAACTAAACGTACCATCACGCCACTCACTCTGTAAACCAACGCGAAGTTCGAAGCTAGCGTTGTTATAAACCGAAAGGAGGGAGTGATGTTAATATTCTATGCGTCTTGTAGGTCATGAAATTTGCCACCTGGAACGCTATAATTAAGAAAAGGGCATGACTCTCTTCCAGCCCTATACGGATGAATAAAAGTAAAGAAGGGACTCGTACATGATGGAGGTGAACAGAATATGAGTAAGAAAACCGACAAATGCGGAAAATTACACAAGCTACATGACCGTCTAACTGAGGAAGTGAGGATATTAGAAGAAGGCGTGTTTGAAGAGGAGGAAGAGGGCGTCGTCAATCCAATTGAGACGGTCGACATCATAAAGAGTCTCAAAAAGGTGCTCAGTACGGTCGTTCTTGAACTGCAAAAGTGTCCTGATACCGTTTAAGACGACTTTCTGATTTCCTCTGTTTCACGGCACTGCGGCTATTCTGGGCGGCATGAAATGAGTCGTGTGCAGCATAAGTCATTTGGAAACAAGGTGACTATTACTGCCCGAGGAGCGACGGCTCAATCATTGGTGCCAGCCCTGGCTCATGATCCGCCAGTGCACGCAAAAGCCCAAAACAGCCAGCCAGCATCATATCACCATGAGGTGTCGCCTCATAGGGTTGCAGCGAGGACCCGCGCAATAGTTCCCGCCGGGGTCCTGTCACAGCTAAAAACGGAAATCCGTTGCCATTGTTAGAGGGAGAATCGAGTGTTAGAGCGCCATGGCCGCTTGTGTTAAACACCTCTTCGTTCGTGAGCGTCCCACGTGCCAACTTTTTTAGCATATCCTCTAGTTGCGCGCGATTGATCTCCCCGGTATGATGCTCAAAAATACCTACGATTCGCCCCTCCACAAGGTAGAAAGCCAGTGTATGGAAATTGCCAATATTGCACAGTAAGCTATTCTGTTGACTGTGCACCAGCGGATCCTCTAACGAACCTAGTACCGCCGCCGAGCCGGTATCCATCAATAGCAGGGGAATGCCAGGAGTTGAGTCGCTCAGTTCTATATAACGGTTCGCACTCGTAGCAATTGCGCGCAGGCGTGTCAGATCGGCAGGCGTATGTTCCGCTGCATAAGCAAAAGCGCTGGGCGTCGGAGCTCTTCGCACAGTCTTTTCAATAAAATCAAAACGGAAACGCCGATCGCTTATGCCAGGAGGAGCTGCACCATGGTCAAAGGCCGCGATAGCGAGGGCATCAATCCGCGGGTTGACATCAAAAGCCTGCAAAGCACTAATGATAGCGTGAGCATTAAAATCTTGTAGCTCGATTTGGACCAAAGCCGGATTCGCTGCCCGCCGCGCCGCCACGTCCTCGTCAATGACCTCAAAACCCATGCGCTCGACCATCGCCAGGTCATCATCAAACGTCCGACCAGCTTCAGGAGTAACGGCAACGGCAAAACCGGCCAACGCATGATCCCGCGCAGCCCAATGGCATGGTCCGCCTCCCATCGTTACACCCGTCAGCAAAAGCGGCTGGCCTTGCTCCGTCGCACATTTGATACGTTCGGCAATGATGACGGTCGGGGATGGCATCACCATTTTGAAGCAATTCTCTATCGTCTTCCCGCTCTCAAAAAGCAGGATGTCCTGTGTTCCTGTGCCGACATCGACAGCTAGGATACGAATGGGCGATGGCATGGATGTGCTCCTGGGCATGATACGTAGAAAGATTTGAGCAGCAAGTTTTCGGTAGAATCCTGGCGACTACCTCGTACTTTCTGGGAGCCGGAAATCGCCCGGTTGCGTTGGATAACGTGGCAGGCCCATTCCAGGCCCAAGCTCCAAATCAGGTATTGAGAGTCGCCTGGACTTGTGCTCTAATCCAAGGCAAATCAAATCGACGATGCCATCCAATTCAATGATATTTGTATTCAATACAAGATCATAAAGGTGTGGATCCTCTGGATGGCGGTGGTACTCTCTTTGCAAGTAACGGTCCCTATCACGATCTTTGCTTTGTATGCGTCTGCGAGCTGTATCCTGGTCCAAACCCTCGCGGCGCATGACATAAGGAATACGCTGTTCGAGCGGAGCCACGATCCGAACATGAAGTACGTCACGTTGATGGGCCAAAATGACCTGAGCCCCTCGACCGACAATCACGACATTTCCCGCTGAGGCTACTGCTGTGACAACCCTTTCCAGCGCGTCACGGTATACGCGTGGGTTCGCTGTAAAAGGTGCTGTTGCTTTGGCAAGGCGCTTAGCGATTTCGCCGCCTCCGCTCCCATATTCACGTGAGATGGTGATGGCGCGCATCTGGGAAATTGCACGGTGATCTTCGCTCATCTTCTTCTCCTAAAAACTCTGGAGTTCCTCGCTGCAAGAAAAGCACTAAGACTTGGAACTTTCATCTTTTATTGTAGATTCTCGTTACAGAATTAGCAACCACATCACCACATCCGGTGCTTGACGCCATCCCTCAGAAAAGATACAATGTAGCTTGAGAGTAGCGGTATAAAACTAACCTATTCACCGGGCGAAAGAAACCGTCCGGTTTTCTTTTGCCTTTAAGGAGTTATACAATTTTATTATGCAGGTTCAAAATACTATGGCCCACACTGAAAATTTGGTACGACGAAATGACATACGCAATGTCGCAATTATCGCCCACGTCGATCATGGGAAAACTACACTGGTAGATGGGCTGCTCAAGCAGAGCCATATCTTTCGCGAAAATCAGAATGTGGGCGAACTTATTATGGATTCAAATGACCAGGAGCGGGAGCGCGGCATTACCATCCTGGCGAAGAATACTGCTATCATCTATCGAGGTATCAAGATCAATATTATCGATACACCGGGACATGCCGATTTTGGGGGCGAGGTCGAGCGCGTGCTCAATATGGCCGATGGGTGTATTCTGCTCATCGACGCGGTGGAGGGTCCTATGCCACAGACCCGCTTCGTGCTGCAAAAAGCCCTGGAGCTCAACCTGCAACCAATCGTCGTCATCAATAAAATTGACCGCCGCGATGCACGCGTCGAGCAGGTGCATGAATGGACCCAGGATCTCTTCCTTGAACTGGCGACTACGGATGCTCACCTCAATTTCCCTATCCTGTACGCTATCGGTCGCGATGGGGTAGCTATGTATCATCCAGATGATGAGCGAGTGAATCTAGAGCCTCTGTTTGAGACAATTGTGAATACCATCCCCGCTCCAGTGGTGGATACCGAGGCCCCACTCCAAATACTGGTTGCGGCGCTAGACTACGATGACTATAAAGGCAAATATGCCATTGGTCGTATCGTACGTGGGCGTGTCTCACCAAACACCTTTGTCGCACATATCAACCGGGATGGGGTGGTATCTCGACAGAAAATCAATCTTGTACTGACCTATAAGGGGTTGCAACGCCTGGAGGTTCCTGAGGCACTGGCTGGCGATATTGTTGCCTTGACGGGTATTGCCAACGCCAATATTGGCGAAACAATTGCCGATGTGGACTATCCTGAAGCTTTACCGACCATTGCTATTACCGCGCCAACGCTGAAGATGACCTTCGGGGTAAATACCAGTCCTTTCGCGGGCCGTGAAGGGAAATATCCCACGTCCCGGCAGTTGCGATCGCGTCTCTATCGGGAGTTAGAGACCAATGTCAGCCTGCGGGTAGTGGATGGCAATTCTCCAGACGAGTTTATCGTCTCAGGTCGTGGTGAACTACACCTCTCTGTACTGATTGAGACAATGCGTCGTGAGGGGTATGAATTCCAGGTATCTCGCCCCGAGGTGATCACTCACGAAGATGAATACGGGAAGGTCGTCGAGCCGATCGAGCACCTGGTTATCGATACCAGGGATAGCTATATCGGGGTGCTCACTGAGACTTTAGCATCACGAAAGGCGCGGCTGATCAATATGACCAATGATGGTTCCGGTAACGTGCGTCTAGAATACCACATTCCTACTCGCGGCTTGATCGGTTTCCGCAATGCATTTCTGACGCTGACTCAAGGCAATGGCGCAATGAGCAGCCTGCTTGTCGGCTACGAACCATGGTTGGGAAAAATCGGCACAACACGCATGGGGGCTCTCGTCGCTTCGGAGACAGGCGTTGCTGTAACATATGGGCTGAACAACGCTCAGCAGCGCGGTGATACCTTCATAGAGCCGGGCACGCCGGTGTACGAGGGATTGATTGTTGGGCTGAATGTGCGTCCCCTGGATATGACGATCAATGTCTGTAAAGAGAAACAGAAGACGAATGTGCGCTCCTCTACCTCTGATATCGCAGTGCGGTTGACTCCAGCAATTATCATGAGCCTGGAACAGTCTTTAGATTTTATCAATAATGATGAACTCGTAGAGGTTACACCACAGAATATCAGGCTGCGCAAACGTCTGTTGACACAGCACGAGAGATCTCGAGCTCGTGAGAGCAAGTAACCTTTTTAAAGATCAACTATCTCATTGCGCTCTTCCAACTCGGAGAGAAGCACCAGTTCTTCATATTCTTCGTGGCAAGCGATGCAGTGGCTCAGGTGGAGAACCATGTGGGCCATTTTTTCGTTAGTCATTACAACCAGTGGGTATTCGGTGCGGGTAGCCTCATAGTAATCGGGCAGATATAAACGGCACTGTTCGCAACTAAGCGGGTCATCAGCTATGATTTCCTCTATAAGCTGTACCAGCCCGCGATGGCAGAGTGGGCATGCGCGGATGTGGAAAACAATACCACTACTCAAGCTCTCGCTTTCTCGCCAATCAGTGCGCATCAACAACTGACGCAGCTCAGTGCAACCCATTGATTATCTACCTCAAGTACTTACTATTTTTTGTCCCCCAACGTCTGAAGTTGCAGGCATATACTATTCTCGATACAATTGTAAAACCTGTATGATCTCGGATTTATTCCGTAATGCTTGCAATGCCCTGTAACGCCACATATAGACCTCCTGTACTGATACCCCCAAAAGATTGGCCAGTTCATCTTCTTCCATACCCGCCAGGTAGGTGTAGAGCAGTACCTGCTGATAGCGCCTATTCCGCAATGTTAGAATAGCATCTTTGAGAATTTGTTGCAATTCGTTGTGTTCTGCACATCGCTGCGGATTGTGCTCTCGCTTCTCAGCAGGTATGTCAGTACACTGTTCCTGTTGATAGTCCTCGAAATCCTCGAGCGAAAGATGTCGTACCTGTTTACTCTTTTGCACATAAGCATGGGCATGGCGTAGCACCGCTATTTGTGCATATTTGAGAAATGAAGCGGGATCGACAGGTCCGGCTCTTGGATTCTGTCTCACGGCCACGAATAATTCCTCAAGCACCTCGTGCAACACATCTTCAGTGAAGAATACATCTTGCCACAATGTGTGTGCGTAGCTCGAGTTTCGCAAAGAACGATACAGGTAACGCCTGAGGTTCTCGAACGCGTGATTACATTTATCTGGTTGATCTGAACGCCAGGCTTCGCATAAGGCACAGCTGCAAATGCGCAGAGCCATACGTGTGAGCAAGCTCTGTGAAGGCTGTTCTTCTCCCATACGTATGGCTCTCCACTCCTGCAACATCTGTTCCGTCAACGTATCTATCGTGAGTATTTCTTGTGCGCACCATCCAATGACCTGACTAGCCACAGTAGTGATTTGCGACCATAAATCGTCACTCTTCTCAATCATAAATCACCTTCTCGATCAGAGCACCATATATTGAGGTTAACTTTTTATATAACAAACGATTATAGTTCAAAAACAGAAAAATTGCAAGTTTTTGCCTCCTTCTCCCTACCTACAACTATAGACGGGCAAACATGGCCCGCATGAAAACGCGCGCAAGAGTTTTCCGCGCTAGAGCATTGAGAGGGAGTTCTATATGATTACAACATTGCGGAAGTCGGTCATTCTGGTAGTTATGGCACTTGTACTGCTGGCAGGTCTGTTCGGTTGGACGGTGAAGATGGAAGCGGCTCCTCCATTCCCACTGCACCATAGCAGCATTCACACTGTTAATACTTCACCACGTCCTTTCTGCCCGCCTCCACCGTACTCCTGTCGTATCAAATCCTGAGAATCACTGTACATGTTGCTCATGCAATCGGCTTGAGAAGCCTACTCACTATCACACAAAGCTAGAGCGTTGAGCCGGACGTGATAGCACAGTTAGGATTAGCTGGCGCTTGCAAGCACGCACGCAGAATAACAGGTCACCTTCCCGAGGGGTGACCTGTTATTCTGTCGAGTTCATATGTTATGATTAATGAGAGGAAAAGTACAACTTTCTGGAGAGACAGGCGTGAGCAGGCATAAAGAACCAGCGCAACCACAGGTGTCCTTTTATACAAAGGCTGGTTGTCATCTCTGTGATGAAGCGCGAGATATGCTTGACGATATAGCAGCCCAGGTTGCCTATGAGCTCACAGAAATTGACATTCGTAGTAATCCAGAACTATTTGAAGAATATCGTTATCGCATACCCGTCGTTATCGTAAATAATGGGAAGGTATTAGAGGGTCGCATAGAGTATCGTGATTTGGCGCAGGCCTTTCAACTTCGTTGATATCTCTAGAGAACTGATAGTCTGGATAGTCTGGTAGGATAACTCCCTATTCCCTGTCTCAAGTGCAAGGAAAAGCATAATGGCCTTACAACAAGTGAAAAATAGCAATAGAGGATTTTCACTTTTGTCTCAGAAACAAAAGCAGATTCTCGCACGGTTCACCCACGTAGTGGGCGAATGGTTGCTCAACTACTGGGCGACTGTGATTACCGTTGTGCTTGGCCTCATTGTTGCTATCGCACTCTCTATCCCCTTCCTCTGGTACTTTGGACTGGATGCTATCGCCAAACCGCTGTTCATTTTACTCCATTTCATCTGCGCCCAGGTTCCTTCACACTCCTTCTATATCTTTGGCCACCAGCTGGGACTCTGTGAGCGCAATCTCTCCATCTATGTGTCCATGTTCATGGGTAGCCTCGTCTTTGTGCTGAGCAAGAAACGGATGCCAGGCCTGCCGTGGTGGCTCTGGATCCTCATGTTGTTGCCCATGGTCTGGGACGGAACCACCCAGTTGTTTGGCTGGCGCGAAAGTACCTGGATATTACGCATCGTTACAGGGACGCTCTTCGGTTTAGGCAACATCTGGTTTGTCCTGCCAATGATCCAGAAAACCCTTGACGAAACACCCCAGGCTCAAAAAAGCATATAGCCCCGACTGACTTATTCTATCTAGTACGATTTGCGTTTTTGCGCTATAATCAAGCTACTTGAGAGCAATCAAAAGAACATCCTTGTGTCCAAAAAGATAAGAGAAAAACAGATAAAGTAAATTGAAGATATGCACGATCTTTCACCGCCAGAAAACACTACCTTCGCGGTCGCTACGTTAGGTTGCAAGGTAAATCAGGCCGATAGCGAGGCCATCAGTGAACAGATGAGTACCGCGGGCTTCGTACAGCGTGACTTCGACGAAATTGCAGATGTCTATATCGTCAATACCTGCACGGTAACTCACCTGGGTGACCGCAGTTCACGTGCTGCCATCAGCCAGGCACACCGGCGCCATCCTGGCGCTCTTCTTGTCGTGACCGGTTGTTACGCAGAGTTAAACCCCACTGCGGTTGCGGCGCTACCGGGCGTTGATCTCGTGGTGGGCAATAGTGGCAAAAGTGCTCTGGTCGAAGCTATCAAGAAACAACAGGAGACGAATGGCCCACAACATGGTGAAAGACAGGTTATACCAACCGAGGATAGATTGCAGCCCAAAAGGCCAGTTCTGCCAATGTTACCGCTTGATACCCAGCATATCGGCAGTGACCACGCCTTCCTGCTTGACGGAGTGACAGAAGAAGAGCCGCAGCCTGACAATCCCTCCCGCCTTTCACCATTTTCGCCGCAGGAGACATACTTGCCCACCACAGCCAGCGCCAGGCCAGCATCGCGCACGCGTGTGCAGATGAAAGTTCAGGATGGTTGCGATAACCGCTGCACCTATTGCATCGTTCCCTACGTACGCGGCGGTTCGCGCAGCCGCAATATTGCTTCCGTCGTTGAGCATGTGCAGCGCAAGGTACGAGCCGGCTACCAGGAGATAGTACTGACAGGTATTCACCTGGGGGATTACCATCCCGGGGACAACGAAGAACAAAATCTTGGGGATCTCATTGCCGCACTTTTGCGCGAGACCACTATTCCGCGTATACGCGTCTCGTCGCTCGAGCCGGAGGATTTTCGCCTGGAGTGGTTGCATCTGTGGGAAAATCCGCGCATGTGCCGCCACTTTCATCTCCCGATGCAGAGCGGATCGGACGCCATCCTGCGGCGCATGGCCCGTCGTTATAACAGTGCACGCTATCAAACAATCGTCGCCACCGCCAGGCGCCTGATACCAGGGGTTGCCATAAGCACCGATATCATCACTGGTTTCCCTGGTGAAAGCGAAAGTGATTTCGAACAAACCTATCAGCTTGCCAGTGAATTGCAATTTGCCAAGTCGCATGTCTTCCGTTTCTCGCCTCGCCAGGGCACAGCAGCGGCCCGCATGAAGGGGCAAATTAAGGATGAAGTCAAAAAGGCGCGCAGCGAGCGGCTCCTGGCGCTCAACGACGAACATAGCCGCCTCTTCCGTAGACAGTTTTTAGGGACCACAACTCAGGTACTCATTGAAGCCAAAAAACACGGACATTGGGAAGGCCTGACCGATAATTATCTGCGCGTCGAGCTGCTAGACTTGCCCGAATCTGAGACCAGCGACTGGCAAAATACGCTGGTCAGCGCTCACTTATCACACCTGGTAGATGACGGGATTGCAGGTTTTTGGGTGGAATGCATGAAGGAACACATTCAATGAGGCGTCTCTCCTTTTTCGCGTACCTGGTCATCCTAACCCTCTTTCTGGTGGCATGTGCAGATGCAAATACAACCGTATCGTTGCCCAGCAGTGGCCCTTTCGCCTCCCCAACTCCTGCCACCCAATCGATCACCACTCGAAAAGGCACTTTTCGCGAATCCCCTTTGCCTCAAACCGATAGCGGTATGATGCGGCCTGCCATAGACCACGAAGGGCGCATCTGGTTTGGCGAGATGGGCCATAATTATCTCGCCGCTTTTGATCCTCGTACACAGCAATTTCGACAGATGACGCCGCCACACGGGCGAAATGGCATCATGGGCTTAGTTGTTGCGCCCGACGATACGCTCTGGTTCGCCGAGCAGTATGCCAACTACGTCGGCCATTACTATCCTGCCACGGGCAAGTACCAGGTCTATGCCTTACCCACGCTCACAGTTCCTGATCCCAGCAATCCAGGGAAGACGCTAACCTTACCCAGTGCCCCTAACGATATCGTACTGGATGCCCACGGCAATCTGTGGTTCACCGAGCTCAATGCCGACGCTCTGGGGAAACTTGACCAACACACAGGCCAGATTCAGCAATACCCCATTTCAAGCGACAAAAGTGTGCAGAAGTTGAACCCGTATGGAGTAACCATTGACCCCCATGGCATGGTCTGGTTTACCGAAGCCAGTGGCAGTCACATCGGTCGCCTTGACCCCGCAACGGGGAAATTCAGCTTTTTCGCCATGTCAGGCCCGGTAAATCCTCTCATGGAGATTGCCAGAGACATCCATGGGACCATCTGGATCACCTCATTCTCCGGGGGACTTCTTTTGAACCTCAATCCACAGACAGGGACGTTTACCCCCCATTATGCTCCGCATAGCGGGGATGAAACAGGCGGAATCTACGGCCTGGCGGTTGGCCCTGCTGGCGAGGTGTGGATTACGCTTTCGGCGGAAAACGAGATCTCGCGCCTCGATCCCATCACAAAGCATTTTATCGTTTACCACATTCCTACCAGTGACAGCCTCCCGCTTGGAGTGGCGATGGCTGCCAATCATACCCTCTGGTTTACCGAGTCGGGTAAAGACAAAATCGGAATGCTCGCGCCCAATTAATCCACCTGCCTCATTTCATCGCAGCTGACGGTAGTAGAAGCGCTACAGGAGAGCGGAGTTGCATTACCTCGATGGATAAGAGACTTACCTGGGTTACAAGTGCTTCTCAAACCACCCCGTGATATGCCGCAGACGCTCCAGGCGCAATGTTGGATGACCACCACGTGATAGCCCGTGGCTCTGTCCTTCGAAACGCACAAAGAGCACCTCGCGCCTCAAGTACTTCAAGGCTGCAAAGAGTTCCTCCGCCTGTTCTATGCTACAGCGCAGGTCCTTTTCGCTGTGGATGATCAGCAGGGGGGTATGCATGTTCTTGACATAAGTAATCGGAGACATGCGCATATATAGTTCCGGTTCATCCCACGGTGTCGTCTCCATATCATCATCGGCAAATTCCCAGCCTATATCGCTGCTGCCAAAGAAAGAGGAGCGGTTGACCACGCTGCGATCGGTCACCGCTGCTTTGAAGCGATCTGAATGCCCTATCAGCCAGTTGGTCATAAAACCGCCATAGCTGCCGCCTATGACGCCCAGGCGCTGTTCGTCAATATAGCCTTTTTCCAGCAGCGCATCCACACCGGCCAGGATATCATAGGAATCTTTCACTCCCCAGGCACCTCTTACTGCCAGGGCAAAATCACGACCGTAGCCCGTACTGCCGCGCGGATTGGTGTAGAGCACCACATAACCGCAGGCGGCCAGCACCTGCATTTCATGGAAAAAGCCGTAGCCATATTGTGAGTTAGGCCCGCCGTGAATCTCTACAATCAACGGATACTTTTTGGCCGGATCAAAATCAAGAGGCTTTAGAATCCAGCCATCTATTGGCCAGTCCTCAACACCCGTATACGGCATATACTCGGGAGTTGCTAACGCGACCTCTTCAAGCAGCGCGTCATTGAAGCCAGTAACGCGGCGCAACTCCCCTGGCGAGGATGTTGAGCAGACATAGATTTCAGCCAGGTGGGTTGGATCTTCTATGAGCAGGGCCATTTTGCTCCTGGCCAGGTCAACACTAAAATCACGCACATAAACATTGCCCGGCGTAAGCGTGGGTGGTTGTTTCTCTGCCCCCTCACTCGTGATTGCGAAGACCCGTGTAGCTCCTCTATGCGTTACCATTACGTAGATCATCTTGCCATCTGGCGACCAGGCAGGAGGCGGCAGTATGTGATCATTGCTCAGATCATCGTTCGTCGAATCGGCGCAACTGCCCTCGAACTC
>WNFW01000676.1_pt1 | contig 22090 bp, 18 predicted proteins | sample 5400131 | NCBI WGS metagenome assembly WNFW01 (sample SAMN13153362, study PRJNA577476) | soil metagenome | isolation source: 20 cm soil or saprolite under grassland replicate 1 | place: USA:California | collected 2016-06-15 | reverse complement strand
TCCCGACACGGCGATTGTCAACAACATCGAGTTTGATCACGCCGACATCTATCGCGATGAAGAGGCGTACAACTTCGCTTTCGCGCGCTTCATCAATCTCGTTCCGAAGAACGGAGTGGTCATCGCCGGATGGGACTCGCCGATCGTGAGAGAATTGGCGCCGAAATCCTTTGCACCGGTGGAGCCATTCGCGTACGGCGACGACGCCAGCTCTCCCGGCAATCAGCCCCACTGGCATGCACGGGATGTAGAGTTCAGCGAAAGCGGAACCAGATTCAGCGCTTTTCGCTCGGATGAAGAGTGGGGGCGCATCGACACTCCGCTCGCGGGAGCGTTCAACGTTCGGAACGTGCTGGCGGTGATCGCGGCCGCCGAATCGGTGAAGGCGGATCGCGACGGAGTGCGCGAGGGGCTGCGCACGTTCAGAAGCGTGAAGCGCCGAATGGAGGTCCGCGGCGAGGTGCGCGGCGTAGCGGTAATCGACGATTTTGCGCACCATCCGACCGCTGTGCGCGAGACGATCAACGCGATCAGGCAGAAATATTCCGGGCGACGCATCGTGGCGGTGTACGAGCCGCGGAGCTACACCGCTCAGCGCCGCGAATTTCAGGACGATTACGCGAAGGCGTTCGGTGGCGCTGACGAGATCATCTTCGCCTCACTCTACAGGCCCGATCGCTACACCAAGGAAACAGCGCTCGATCTGAACGAGCTGATCTCCGACATCGCGGCGTCGGGAAAGCAGGCGAAGCAGCTCAAGGATGCCGACGCGATAGTGAACGATCTCGCACCGCGGCTTGCCAAGGGGGACGTCGTGCTGGTGATGTCGAATGGGGAATTCGGCGGGATTCACCAGAAGCTGCTCGATGCCCTGAATGACGGTCGTTAAACTGGCGGGATCCGCTTGCGGGGTGCGACGGGAGTGAGCTTCGCCGAGCCGGTTTTGGCGATGATGCCCAGCTTGAGCACTGTGTTCCAGTTGCGGGCGGTGCTGCGACCCAGCCGCTTCTCGAGCATCGAATGGGTCAGCTTTGAGCGGCCCTGGCCGTTCGGATAAAAGATGTAAGCGTGGCGTCCCTTTGCCTTCACAGTTTCCGGACCTTTGATGTCCGCCTGCAGCGCGACGATATCTTCCGCTTCGGCCGCGGACTTGAGGAAGAGCACGACGAGCAGCCCTGGGTCGCGCTCGGCTTCCTTCCGAAAAGGATTCTGCCTGATAATTGTCTTCCACTCCTCCGGAGTTCGGACGAAGAAGTCGACTTCCAGGGTCAACCGTTCCGCCGCCTCGGTCTCCAGGAATCGCTCCAGCTCAGCTCCCGTTCGCACTTTGCTGCTGAAAATGAGGTTGCCGCTCTGTAGCAGCGAGCGCACATCGTCGAGTCCGACCTGCGAGAGAAAATTGCGCAGGTCCGTCATTCCGACCTGTCGGTGTCCGCCGACATTGATGCCGCGGAGAAGTGCAATGTGCGTTGTCAGAGGGCGCCGTCAACTGTGAGGAACACGCCAACAACCTAGCTCAGGCCGTGTGCTCCCGCGAGCGTATTCGTCCGCCGTCTCCGTGCTTCGAACTTCGGTACGCTCGCTCCCAATCGTGGAGATGGTCGAGCAGATAATCGAGCGAGAACACGTGCCGGGAATTATCCGCTTTTCGCCGGAAAATGACGCGTGACCAGCCACGCATGCCGGTCGGCGTGTACCAATCGCCGTCCATGTGCAGCTTGTCGCCGTTGATAGCGCGGATTAGCACGCGCTCGTATTGCGACCGCGGAAGCACGCGCTCCGGAAAAAGATTGTCCCACGTGCAAAGGCGGCCGACGTCGTCGTAGCCGGGGGGCCGATCATTGAGGTCGAGCAATGATGGGGCGCGCCCTTTCATCACCGATCCGATCAGTCGCAGCGTGAACGGATCCGAGTAACGCCGGATGTGGGGCCAGAAATGTTTGACGATCAGACCGGCCATCGCGCGCAGCGTCAGGAATCTTCCGTCGGTGGTCGGCCACCGGTCCTTGTCGATGTCGCTGGTGAAAGGATTCTCCGGGAAGCAGTCGAACCTCGCCAACCATCCTTTGCGGGTGGTGTGTGGCATCGGCCGGAATCCTCTGATAATTGGGAGGTCAGTCTCGTCGAGCGCCCCGATCCCGTAGCTCGGCCATCTCATCACCTCGCGGACGATTCCGACGATCACCGTCGCGGTAGCGATCATGAGCGGGGCATCGGGGGTGAAGTCGGCCGTGACTTCGATGCGATCGCCACGCGGCCGCACGCCGATTCCGGTCGAGCGCCGATTGGCGGCGAGCAGCATTACCGGGACGGGGAGGATGTGCGCCAGCAGATATGCGAGCTGTTCGACCGTTCGCGTCGGACTCTGCTCCGACCGCGGTACCTCGAACGAGATGTTGTAGTGGGTGCTGAAGCCGGCAAGCTGGACGTCGCTGGCGTGCGCCTGTTCCCACGCGTCGAGCTCCTGCCGCATGAAGAGGATTGCTTCCCACAGCGAGCGTCCGGCGCGCGCGGCGCAGCCACGCTCGATCTCGATTACGGGAGTGGCAACTTCGATGACGCCGGTATCGAAGTATACGGCGCCGCCCGTGGGCAGGTGATACGACCTGCCCTTTCGGTGCATCATCTTCTCGCGAATGATTTTGCGCGGGCTGCCGAAAACGTCCTCAGGCTTTACCTGCACTCCGTCCATGTTCACGGCGAATTCGGCTTCCATGCCGATCGCCGCGAGCTGGATCCGCTCGTGAGTGGATGTCTTGTTCTCGGGTCCTTTCTTCTTCTTGAGCTGCGTCATGCTCTCTTCTTACCCAAAGTGCTTCATACATCTTGACTCTTTTCTGAAACGAATTCGTCAACTTTTCACATCCCGCGGCACCGACAGCACATAGCCGAGGTCGAGGTGAAGGTGATCTTCCGAGTATCCGGTTGGCGCCCCATAGGGACGCGTCCAGACACCGGGAAGGGTCTCACGCGCGATCAAGCTGAAGCGCTCGATCGCTCCGCGATTGTCGAGGAACGTATCGCCAATCCGATATATGTTGGCGGCCGTTCCCCAGGCGTGCGGAGTTGCGTTCTTCGAGAACCGGTGGGACGGCGAACGATAGCCACCGTTCGCTGAGATGTGCACCAGTGTCCCGACGGCCTCCCGAAACCTTTCCAGACACACTGCAAGGAGAGTTATAGCGCACGGAACGTACCGGGGGAATGTGCGCAGAGGCTGGGCTTCCCGCACATCGACCTGGATGAACTCCCAGAGCAGGAAATGGGTGGCCAACTCGATCTTCATGGCCGTGTCCCAGGACGGGATCTCGTAAAAATAGCGGGGTAGCTGCCTGGGGAAGCCGGTAGCGTCCTTCCACTCCTCGCCCGGCCTCAGCGCCTTGCGATACTCCGGCGGAAGTGTAAGCCCATCGACGATTCGCAGCGGGAAACCAGGGGCGTCAGTCATTCCGGAAGCGTTTATGAAACGAGGAGAAGCTGTCATTCATCCGTCGGGCTCTGGGTCAGGAACTCGTAAATTGAGTGCGAGATGGCGGCGATCGTCCGCGACCGGCCGGACGAGGCCGGATCCCATTCGGTAAGTACCACCAGCGCGTACGGCTTTCGTTTAGGCAAATACACGACCCCGGCGTCGTGGGCGACCGTTGAGATCTCGCCGGTTTTGTGAGCTACCCTTGCTCCCTTGGGCAATCGCGCCGGAATGCCCTGATTGAACTCCTGTCCGTGCAGGATGTCCATCATCCGCCGCGACAGCGCGGGCGAAAACGCTTTCCCTTCAGCGAGCAGCACGAGAAGTCGGAGGAGTCCGTTCGCGGTCACCCTGTTGTTGATGCCCTTCTCGAAGGCGAGCTCATCCTCGACGCCGCGCTTGAGATCGATCCCTTCCTCGACGTGAAGCTCGCGCAAGGTCCTGTTCACTGCGTCAGTTCCGGTCACGCTGAGGAGCAGGTTGGTGGCAAGGTTGCTCGACGTCGTGATCATGTGGTATGCGAGCTCGTCGACGCGCATCATCTTCCCGATGGCGTTGTGCACGGCCGAGTTCGAGTCGCGTCCGGATTCGACGCGGAATGGTATGTCTTCGACCACGCTCAGGAAGCGATTGCGCACGTGCACGCGCGAATGCGGAAGCAGCTCACCCCTGTCGATTGCCGCAAAGACGCCGAGAAGGATCGGCACCTTGATCGTGCTCGCGGCGTGGAACCAGCGGTCGGCGTGGTAATGCAGCTCGAACCCGCTCTCGCCATCGCGCAGGGCAACCGCGATCGCTTTGGCGCCGGAGCCGTTCTCAATGTTCTCGATCTGCTGTCGCAGCGTCGACTCGCGCACGCTCGCGAGCGCCGAAGGTACTTCCTGACTGGTCATCGCGGAGCTTACGAGTAGGCTACGCGGGGATCCGCTTTGGCGTAGGCGAGATCGGTAAGAAGATTCACCAGGACGAAAACGACGCTCAGAAACAGCACTGATCCCTGAATCGCGGGCAGATCGCGCCGCGTTATCGCGTTCACGACGTAGCGGCCGAGGCCCGGCCAGCTGAAGATCGTCTCGGTGAGAATGCTACCGGTGAGATAGTATCCGAAGTCGAGGCCGAGCACGGTGATGATCGGGATGAGGGCGTTTCGCAGTGCGTGGCGCACGGTCACGACGTGCTCCCGCAATCCCTTCGCGCGAGCCGTGCGAACGTAATCGCTCCCCAGGACGTCGAGCATCGCCGACCGCGTCACCCGCGCGAGAAAGGCGATCGAGCGCGAGCCGAGTGCGAAGGCGGGAAGAATCAGGTACTTGATGCCGCCGTAGCCGGAAGGCGGCAGCCACTTGAGCATCACCGCAAATATCAGAATGAGAATCAATCCGACCCAGTAGACGGGGAAAGAAATTCCGAGATAGGCGACGCCAAGTCCCAGGCGGTCGAACCATCCGCCCGGGTTTCGCGCGCTCAATACGCCGAGCGTGATGCCGAGGATGGAGGCGAGGAGCATGGCAGAGCCGGCGAGCAGCAGCGTTTTCGGAAATCTCTCGCTGATGTCCCTGATGATCGGCCGCTGCGTGATGTAGGAATTGCCGAAGTCGCCGCGCAGGACTCCGCTGCTGTAATGGGTGAATTGGCTGAGCAGCGGCTCGTCGAGGTGCAGCTCTTTACGGAGCCGCGCTATCGTTTCGGGATCGGCTCTTTCGCCGACCATCTCCTGAACTGGATCGCCGGGCGCGACGTAGAGGAGCAGAAAGACCACGACGAGGACTCCGAACAAGGTCGGAATCGAGAGCAGCAGTCTCCGGGCTATGAAGGAGAGCACGTTTTACTTGCTGATCGTCACATCGGTCCAGCGCTGGCCGCTGAAGACAGCAGGAACCGTGAAACCCTTGATCCACGGCTGCACGGCGTATACGTCCTTGTAAAAGAAAAGGTAGATCATCGGCGCGTCGTTGAGCTGCAGCTGGTCGGCCTGCTTGTAGAGATCATTGCGTTTCGATTCGTCCTGCTCGCGGTGCGCCTGATCGACCAACGCATCGAATTTGGGGTTCGAATAGAACGAGACATTGCCACCCGGTCCCTTGTTCTTGCTGTGGAGCAGCGGGAACAGGAAGTTCTCGGCGTCCGGATAATCGGCCCACCATTCCTTGACGTAGAGGTCGGATGCTCCTTTGCGGGCGGCCTCGCGAACTGACGACGCGTCGCGCTGCACGATCTTCGCTCTGATTCCTGCCTCCGCGAGATTTGCCTGAATGGCTTGCGACAGCCGCGGCGACTGATCGGTGGTCGCCGCCCAGAGCTCAACGTCGATGCCGTTCGGATGGCCCGCTGCCGCAAGGAGCTGCTTCGCTTTCGCCACGTCGTGTGGATATCCTTTTCGGTCGGCGTCATAGCCGCCGAGTGTCGGCGGAACGACACCGTTGGCGACGGTTCCACGGCCCGCCATCACTGCGCTGAGAATCGTGTTGACGTCGACCGCGTAGTTGAGAGCTTGACGGACGCGGACATCGCTGAGCGGTCCGCGCGAGACGTTGATAGCGACGTACCAGAAGCGCAGCGCCGGCGCAGATGAGAGAAGCTTCTTCTTTTCCGGGTCGGCCGCCCACGCCTTGCCGGCTTCATCGGGTACGGTGAGCACGTCGACGTTGCCCGCCTCGAATTCGGCAGTCGCGGTGCTCATCTCGGGGATGATGCGCGCCATCAATGAATCGGTTTTGGGCGGACCATCGAAGTAGTCCGAATTTTTCGCGAAGCGCAGAAAATCATCATGGCGCCATTCAACGAACTTCCACGGCCCGGTGCCGACCGGCTTCTGTCCAAAGTCGGCGGGCGGATTGTCCGGAACGATGGAGCTGACGGGCATGGCGAGGAGCTTCGGGAAAATCGAGTACGGCTCCTTGAGCGTGATCACGACAGTCGTGTCGTTCGGGGCAGCAATCCCGCTTATCGTCTGTGCCTTGCTTCCCGCGAAATCCTCGGCGCCCTTGATGGGAAAAAGTGGCCAACCGCGTCCGCCTTTCGTCTTGGGATCGAGCACCCGCTGGAACGTGGCGACGACGTTCTTCGCGGTAAACGGTCGTCCATCGTGGAACTTCACGCCGCTGCGCAGATGGAAAGTGTAGGTGATTCCATCGGGGGTGACGTCCCACGATTTGGCGAGGCCGGGAACTACCTTCGCGTCGGGGGTGAAGCGCGTCAGTCCGTCGAAGATGTAGGCGACGGCGCGTCCGGTTGGGACGTCGGTCGAGAGCGCGGGATCCATCGATCGCGGATCGTAGGTATCGCGCGAGTCGATGATGGTCTTGCGGGTGGGAGCGGCGGATTCGCCACCGCCGCCGCAGCTGAGAATCGCGGGTAATACGAGGAGGAATAGTCGCCGCATGGGTGTGCTCGGACGGTTGACATGAAGGGGCGAAATACGAGAACTTTCGCCCACCCCGAAATAGGCCTCACCGTGAGCGCAGAATACTATTATCGCCGCCAACTTGGCGCCAAGGATCTACTGCCAGCCATTGGTGTCGGCGTCGCTGCCGGTTTGGCCGGGTTCTACATTGTGCAACTCTTAATCCAGCGGACGCCCCTCGTGCCGCAGGGTCAGCTATCGCTCCCGCCGACGAAACAACCGAAGCGAATTCTGGGCGACCGCACCGAGCCCCGGACAGAGACGCACTACGCCCGCGAGCTTCCGCCCGGGCAGCCGCCAGGCGCGCGCGCGCTGCAAGAGTGAAGCTTCCCCGGGTACGACTCGGGGGGTGGAACATCGTCGCGCTCACGCTCTCCGCTGCGTTCCTGGTTGGCAGGAGCGCGGGCGCGCAGGACATCGAGTGTCAACGGGGCGACCTGGAAGTGATGCGGCTCGTGTTCGAGGGCAACCACGCCTTCTCGGACGCCGAGCTCGCCAAAACGATCGTCACCACTCCCTCGGCGTGGGCGAGGCGTTACCTCCACCTCCCTTTCACTGTCAAACATTGCCTGGACCGGAATGAGCTCCCGAACGATCGGGCGCGGCTGATAATCTTTTATCGCCGTCGGGGGTATCCAAGAGTGACCGTCGATACCGTGGTAAAGCTGCTGGCTCCCGGGGCGGTCGAGGTCAGGTTCAACATCAGCGAGGGGCCGCCGATGATACTGAGGTCCTTCGTGGTGCGCGGATTGGATTCGGTTCCTGAAAGAGTCGCGTTCGTCCGGGGTCTTCCCGTTCGCGAAGGCGGCAGATTCGATCGCTTCGCGGTCGACGCCGCGGCCGACACCGTGCGCCAGCGCCTGCACAACAATGGATATCCAAGGGCCGATGCGGCCAATCGTTTCGCTGTGAGCGACAGCGCGTTGAGCGCATGGGACACGCTGTACGTTACGTCCGGACCGAGAACGAGGATTGGAGCAATCAAGATCGAAGTGACGCCGATGAACGGCAAACAGCAGCAGATACCTACCAGAGTGGTGCGCCGCATCATGGGGCTCGACTCGGGCGAGCTTTTCCGCGAGGCCGAGATCATCGACGCGCAGCGCGCGCTCTATCAAACGGAGGCGTACCAGCACGTATCGATCACTCCGGACAGCGTGGCCGACACCGTGATGACGCTTCACGTGAGTCTCGCCGAGGCGGCGATGCACGCGGCGCGGGTCGGCGCCGGTTACGGAACCCTCGACTGCTTTCGCGTAACAGGTGAATTCACCGACTACAATTTCCTGAGCGGCGCGCGGCGACTCGATCTCAACGGCAGAGTATCCAAGATTGGAATCGGCAAGCCGCTCAAAGGCACGCCCGGACTCTGCCCCGCCGCGAAGCACGATTATTTCAGCAACTGGCTCAACTACTACATGGGCGCGACGCTGCGGCAGCCGGTGTTTCTTGGGCTGAGAACGGTTCCGACGATCACGCTATACACTCAGCGCGTCTCGGAGTACAACGCGTACCTGAGAACGACGGCGATCGGAGGCGTGGCGTCCGTAGTGTGGCGCGGGCTGACGAGGACGCCCGTCAATCTCAGCTACTCGATGGATCTCGGCCGCACCGAGGCGCAACCGGCGCTCTTTTGCGCGGTGTTCAACTTGTGCGAAGCAGCCGAGCGCGAGCGAGTGCAGCGCACGCAACAGCTTGCGGTGCTCAGTCTCGCGGTAACCCGCGATAACTCGAACAGTCTGCTGTCGCCGACGCGCGGATCGATCATCAGACTCGAGGGCCGGCATTCATCGCCGGTGATCCTCTCGAACAAGGATCTTCAATTCAACAAGCTGGTTGGGGATGCATCGCGGTACATCAGCGCGGGGGCCGGCAACGTGCTCGCTTTCCGCGTCCGCGGTGGCACGGTGTTCGGACGCAACGTTGAATCAGCGACAGGATTCATTCCCCCGCAGGAAAGGCTCTATGGGGGCGGTCCGACAACGGTCCGCGGCTTCTCTCAAAATGAGCTGGGCTCGCTGATTTACATTGCTAATGGAACGCCCGGATACACGGAGTACATCTCGACCGACGTGCGCACGGGGCTGCAGGATACGGTCGTTCTGGCCAAGGATACGATCGGCTTTCGGCGAGTGGTTCCGGTCGGCGGAAACTCACTCGTCGTAGGCAACGTTGAGCTCCGACTCAGAAGTCCGTTCCTTCCGGAGCTGCTGCAATTCACGATGTTCACGGACGCGGGCGAAGTGTGGAATCGCGGGCGGTCGCAGATCAAAGAGGTGAAGCTCAAGGTTACACCGGGAATTCAGCTGACGGCGTTTTCGCCCGTTGGCCCGGTGCGTGTCGCGGTCGGCTACAATCCTTATCGGCGCCCCAAGGGACCTCTGTATTACGAAGCGACCGAGCTGGCCGAGGCGCCACTGCTTTGCGTGAGTCCATTCAACTTTTTTCCGACTCATTTCACGCGAGATCCGAACGGCACAGTCACGAAAATCGCGCAGGAAGTGCCGCCAGAGGGCTGTCCCTCTACGTACCAGCCGCCGAAGGACAACAGCCTCCGCAGCAAGCTCACGTTCAGCTTCGCGATCGGTCAGGCGTTCTAGAGTCTCATGACACGCCGTCTCCGCATCGCGATTGGAAGCGCCATCATTCTGGTGGGGCTGTTGCTGATCGTCATTCTCAGCTTCGTTGGAGTCACGCACACCAACTTCGGCCAGCAGCGTGTCCGGCGAATGGTGGCGACGATGCTCGAGGGTAAGGTGAAGGGCAAAGTCTACATCGGTCGCATGAGCGGTGGGTTCTTCAACGGCGTCACCATCGACTCGGTGGAGATTCGCGACGACGAAGATTCCGTGTTCTTCGCGTCTGGTCCCATCACGGTTGCTTACGATCCGCGCGATCTGTTCGACCGCCGGATCCTGCTCAGCTTTCTGCAGGCAGAGCATCCCTACGTGCATCTCCGGCAGCACGAAAACGGGGACTGGAACTGGAGACGAATCTTTCCGGCGAGCGTTGAGAAAGAAAAGCGAAACGAGCGCGGATTTGGACAATACATCGTCGTCGACTCATCGGTGGTTCACGATGCGAGTTTTCTTCTGACGTTGCCGTGGCATCCGTCCGACACCCTGCGCGGGGCGAAGCTCGATAGCGCCGTCAGGTTCGAGCTAACCCGTCCCGATCACGAGATCCGGCGGACGCGCGAAGGATTCGCCCGCACGTGGCGATGGACTAAAGCGCAGGCGAATCTTGGTCTTGCCCGCATCGCTGATCCCGACACGGTCGGACGACTGGTCAGACTCCGGAAACTGAGCTTCGCGGAAAACGATCCGCCGTTCAACTTCCGCAACGTCTCGGGGACGGCTCTCAATCTCGGAGATTCGGTCTTCGTCGACAGCGATCACTTCGACTTGCCGGGATCAACGGGACGAGGACACGGCAGCGTCGTGTGGGGCAGTGATCTTCCGGTTCGCTACTATGTGCACATCATCGGTGACTCGGTATCGCTGGCGGATGTCGCGTGGGTCTATCCAACGCTCCCGACGACGGGCGGCGGCAAGATGGAGCTCGACATACGGAGCGAGCGGAATCCGAAGTATCTCGATTACGTCCTGACGAATATGGACGTGCGTACGACGCGTTCGCGATTGCTGGGGCAGATGACGTTTGCCACCGGTGGGCCGGTTCTCGTCGTGAAGAACGTCGAGCTGGATGCAGCGCCCGTCGATTTCGATCTGTTGCGGACCCTCAACGGTAAACCGTTTCCGTACGATTGGCAGGGGAAAATCACCGGAACTGTCAGGGCGCCCGGCGGTCCGCTCAATCATTTCAAGGTCGACCAGTCGGCCCTGGTGTTCGAAGATGCGCACGTACCGGGCGCCGTCACCGAGGCACGCGGCGAGGGTGAGCTCGACATTCTCTTTCCGGCGTTCACGGCGTTCCACGATTTTAACGTCGATGTCGCGACGCTCGACCTGCGCACGCTTCAGTATCTGAATCCGCTCTTTCCGAAAATAAAGGGAACGATCTCGGGAACGGCTGCCCTCGATTCATCGTGGCTCGATGTGCGCTTCAGCAATGCGGATCTGTTTCACCACGACGGCAACGAGCCGATCTCACACGTGACCGGCAACGGGCGCGTGACCTGGGGCGACAAGTACCTCACCTACGATCTCGCGCTGCAGGCGCAGCCGCTCTCGTTCACCGCGCTCTCGCACTCGTATCCGCTGCTGCCACTGCGCGGTAATTACGCGGGCCCGGTGCAAGTGAAGGGAATGTCACCCAGCCTGCTGGTCAACACGACGCTCACCGGACCGGCTGGTACATTCGGCTTCAATGGCGTCGTCGATGCGGACCCTGTCGTGTACGGGGCGCGTGGCCGCGCGACTTCGAAAGCGCTCGACGTGCGGACCCTGCTCGAGCGGAACGACATGCCGCACACCCAGCTAACCGGACAATACGATCTCGATCTGCGGGGCGAGAATCTCGCGACGCTCGCCGGAACCGCGGTTGCTTCGATCGAGAATTCAACGCTGGCTGGATTCCACGTCGCTCCTTCGGTTGCGCGGCTACGCTTCGCCAATGGCGTGGCCACGGTTGACACGCTCGCTCTCAACGCGATCGGTCTCAAAGCCCGCGCGTCCGGCACCTTTGCCCTTAACGGGGCGCACACCGGATCGCTCAAATTCTCGGCGGTAATGGATTCGCTGTCGCGACTTCGCGCGCTGGTGCCAGCGCTCGCGAGCACCGCGCAGCTCGATTCGCTGCGCGGCAGTGGCGAGCTCACTGGAGAGCTCACCGGAAGTATCGAGCATTTGTCACTCAACGGAATCGTACGCGCCAGCGATGTTCGACTGGGGACGCGAAGCGTCGAGAGCGTGCGTGGCACTGTTCTCCTTGCGGACATCACCAAGCAGCCAACTGGCTCGCTGATTTTTGGCGCGGACACCGCGGCGCTGGGGCCGGTCGGATTCAACAGCATCAGGGCTTCGATAGCGTTGGTGTCGCCAACCTCCGGACATTTCAGCGCATCGATGCTGAGCCAGAGCGGCGTACAGACGGATCTCTCCGGCAACATCACGCGCAGCAGAGATACTACGGTGCTGAGACTGGATAGCGCGGCGGTGCTGGTCGACACGGACAACCGCTACCGTCTCGAGGCGCCCAGTCGAGTGGCGTTCTCGAAGGGTTTTCTGTCGCTCGATTCACTCACGCTGCAGCATAGCAGCAAGGCGAAGCTGATCGTCCAGAACGTCAGGGTGAGCAACGATTCGATCAGGGGCCACATCCGCACGGACAGCGTGGACATGAGACTGTTCCGCGCGTTCGTGCCGGGGCTGGTCGATGCACGCGGCGCGATCGTCGCTGACGTCGACGTGCGCGGCAACATCAAGCAGCCAAGACTCTTCGGTCAGATCTCGCTCGGCGATGGGACGGCGGCGTTCTCCAATCTCGGAACGCGATTCAACCATATCAAAGCGGACATCGCGCTTTCGGGCGACACCGTCCACATCAAGCAGCTCTCGGCGGAAACTGTCAAAGAGCGACGCGGCTCGATGAACGTGACGGGCACTGTCAGCTTCGAGCACTACGACAACCCATCGTTCTCGCTGATCGCGAACGCGTCGAACTTCCATGCGATCGACAAGCCAGGGCTCGCGGCGCTCGATATTTCGACGGGTCCGCCGGTGACGTTGAGCGGCTCGACGCAAGACGCAGTGATGCGCGGGACGGTGCGCGTCGAGCGCGGCACGATCTACATCCCCGAGGTCGCGAAGAAGAAGATCATCGATCTCAGCGACCCTGAGTTTCAGAATGCCGTCGACACTCTTCTCTCACAGAATCGCGAAGTGATGCCGCGCGCGCCCAAAGCGGTGGCGCGCAATCTCCGCCTCGAGAACGTCGCTGTCGACATAGGCTCGGACGTTTGGCTCAGGTCATCGGAAGCGAACATCAAGCTTGGTGGCTCGCTCAACGTCACGCTGTCGCCACCGAATCCCGGCGAGCCGCCCCGACTCGCGCTCGAGGGGAAGCTGAGCGCCGATCGGGGAACTTACAGGCTCAATCTCGTCGATCCATTCATACAGCCCACGTTCGACGTACAGAGCGGACAGCTCACGTTCTTCGGCACTTCGGATCTGAATCCCGCGCTAGACATCAGCGCGATTCACACCGTGCGGCAGCCGAGGCTGAGTACGAATGGAAGGGATGTCAGGGTGGAAGTCGACATCACGGGAACGTTGGCGCATCCGGAGCTCGGTCTCAGAAATCCGGACAACCTCCCGCTGTCGCAAAGCGACTTGCTTAGTTATCTCGTGACTGGCGAGCCCGCGGTCGGACTCGACAACGGCGGCACCCAGGCGATAGCGACGCGACTGGGAGTGGGCGCCGTTGGAAATCTCCTGGTGAATGCGCTTCCGCAAAACGTAGTCGATTACGTGGAGCTGCAGACCGCGGCGCCCGGGACGGATCAGACGCAAACCACGCAGAATCCGGCGTATTTTGGATTGCTCAACACGCGAGCAGTGCTCGGAAAGCAGTTGGGTAGCAGGTGGTTCCTCGGATTGAGCACCGGTCTTTGCTTCGTGAATCCGAGTGCATTCAAGGAGAATCTTGGCCTTCAGCTCGAGTACCGCATAAGCTCTGTTTACAGCGCACAGGCGGCGATCGAGCCGGGGTCGAGCAACAGCCGATGCGAGTTGAAGGGGAGCACCGCCAGCTTCACGCCGACGCAGACTCCCTCACAGCTGGGCTTCGACCTTTTTCGTAACTGGCGTTTCTAAAGTGTTGATGGCTCGTCAATTACGAAGTTCACGGTAGTGTTCGGGCCTCAAGCCGACGGATCGATGGCGAAGAATCTGCGCGAAAAAGATCTTATGCTGTGCCGCTCCTGCGGTAATGAGGAGCGGGCATCCGAAGGGTATCCGTGCGCCGACTGCGGCACCTTCGTCTGCATCATCTGCAACTTTCGCGGAGTCACGCTCTGCAAGTCATGCCGTACAAAGCGTCCGGAGCCACCGCTGTCGCCGACGTCGACCAAGATCGATTGGCCGGAGCATTGAGCGAAAGCGTCACAGCCATCGCCGCGATTGCGCCGATGCTGTGCGAGCCAGATGTAAGAACGACGCAGGTATCGCAGTTGCTTCACGGCCACATCGCGTACGTCGTGGAGCGAAAGGGCTTGTGGCTACACGTCAAAGGTGCCGACGGCTACCCGGGCTGGGTTCACCAGGGATACGTGGTGACGATGCCGGAGCCAGCCCCTTCATTGGCGACCACGGGTTGGAACGACCCACGTCCTCTTTCGCTCGGCTGCACCGTGCGTGATGAGCGCGGTGCGACGCGTAAGCTGCCGCTGGGCGCGCTGGTCACCGAGGGACAGGAGCGCTTCGGCGGGCTCGCGATGACGCTCGACGAGCGCAGGCACGCTTTTCCCGCCCAGCCCGATTCGATCACGGCGTCAGCGATGACGTTCTTCGAGGGGACATCGTACGAGTGGGGCGGAGTTACGCCGTGGGGATGCGACTGCTCCGGCCTCGTCTCCAGCTCGTTTCATCTCCACGGAGTGCACGTGCCGCGCGACGCATGGATGCAGGCGATGACGGGCTCGCCTGTGGAATCGATGAGTGAGTTGCGTCCGGCCGACCTGCTATTTTTTTCGGACGAACCCCCGGATGGGAAGATCACGCACGTCGCCATATCGCTGGGCGGGACCCGGGTTGTGCACCTTGCACTAGGGCGCGGGGGGTACGCAGTCGATGATCTTCAGAGCGGAGATGAATACACTGATCTCTTGCTCAAGCGGTTTCGGTTTGGGAGGAGGATCCTTAGCCTGTAATCGATGGGTCCAAGCGCTGCGGACTGCGGAACAACGGCATTGCGGACTGCGGGCCAACGGCATTGCGGACTGCTGACTAACTGCGGATTGGGAGACTAACTGCGAATTGCGAACGAGACTGCTGGTTCGCAATCAGTCCGTAGTAGCTCGCAGCCCCTAGCCGGTCCGCCCATCGCTCCTAGCGGGTAGTCGTAAGTGGCAGTTCGCTGTACCGTCAGCTGACCATCCCGTTCGGCACCCCGCCGACGAGCGGAGTCTGCGTCGGCCCATTCACGAACAGCCTCGCCGCGGCCGCGGGTTGCTCATCGAGCGTTACCTGCATCGTGTACTGACCCGCGATGTTGAGCGGAAGATCCACGACGGCGATGATCGGAAGATCCACCTCGAACATCGGATTTGGCGAGGGCGCGACATTCATCTCTCCCGATGATGACCACAGCTCCTCTTCGAGCGGACTCAGCCAGCGGAACGTCAGCTTGTGACCGCCGACATCATCACTGTTCGCTTTGAGGCGAACGACGAAGTGCGTGCGCGGATGGATCGTCGGTAGTCCGCCCACTTGCACCGCATCGAAGACGCCTAGCACGTTGAGCTTGCCCTCCTGCGAAAGGTTGGCGGCGTCGGCGAACACGGCGAAAGAGATGTGCATGCCGCAAAGTAGCCGCGCCGCGGCTTGCGCGGCTAGCTTTCGGCGATGACAGAATCAGTTGGGCATCCACCAACCATTGCCGACGCGGCCGCGCATGGCGCTTTCGGTCTCACCGATGTTCTCCTGTTCATGATGGCGGTGATCTGGGGGATCAACTTCGTCGTGGTCAAGTACGCGACGCACATCTTCAGCCCCGTGGCATTCACCGGTCTGCGCGTGGGGATCACGGCCGGTTTTCTGCTGCTGGTGGCGCTCGCGCGAGGCGGGTTCGCGGTGGCCCGTCGAGACGTCGCTCGCCTTCTGCTGCTCGGTGTCCTCGGCAACGGCCTGTACCAACTTTTCTTCGTGCACGGAGTAGCGCGCACGCGCGCCGGCAACGCGTCGCTGATTGTCGGCGCCGCGCCGGCGTTTATCGCGCTGATCGCGAGAGCACGCGGACTCGAGCGCGTGAAGAGAGTGACGTTGGTCGGAATCGCTTTGTCCGTGATCGGTGTCGGGCTGGTGATCGTTGGCAGTGCGCACTCCTCCGCTGGTGAGACGACGCTGCTCGGTTCCGTTCTCGTCTTCCTCGGAGTGCTTTGCTGGAGCACGTACACGATCCTGCTCCAGCCTTACACGAGACGGATAGACGTGATTCAGCTCTCCGCGATCACACTCGTGGGAGGCGCCATCCCATTGCTCATAGCGTCGATGCGAGCGCTCATTGCAACCGAGTGGACCAACGTTCCACTCGGCGGCTGGCTCGCGATCTTCTACTCGAGCGTGATCTCGATGGGCGTAGCCTATTTCTTCTGGTATCGCGGTCTGCGCGTGCTCGGTCCGACTCGCACGGCGGTGTACTCCAACCTCCAACCGATCGTTGCACTGCTCGTCGCGTGGGCGTTCCTCGGGGAAATTCCGACGATTTTCCAGGGCGTGGGCGCGGTGACGATCATCGCCGGCGTCTTTCTAACCAGAACATGAGGCTCGTTCTTTTCGACATCGATGGAACGCTTCTCAATTCCGGTGGAATGGGCCGCGCATCGATGCAACGCGCGTTGGGAATGGTCTTTGGCTCGCCCGGCAATCCGTCGTACCGCTACGACGGCAAAACCGACAAGCAGATCGTGCGCGACGTCATGCGCCTCGAAGGACACTCCGACGAGCACATCGATGCGCGAATGGAAAAGCTGATCGGCCTGTACCTCGAAGGGCTGCGCGAGGGTGCGAAGAGCGGAAAGTTCAATGTGCGTCCCTTGGAGGGTGTCGTCGAGCTGCTCGATGCGCTCGAGGCTCGCGACGATGTCGTCCTCGGTCTTCTCACCGGCAACGTCGAGTCGGGAGCGCGTACGAAGCTGAAGGCCGCCGGAATCGATCCCGATCGATTCCGTGTGAACGCGTTCGGCTCCGATCACGAGCATCGGCCCGAGCTTCCGGCAATCGCGCAAAGGAGAGCAAGCGAGACGCTCGGTCTCGACATCGCGGGTGAGCGCCTCGTCGTCATCGGCGACACTCCCGCCGACATCGAGTGCGGCCGCGCCCTCGGTGCCAGGGCGATCGGCGTGGCGAGCGGCCACTACACAGTGGAGCAGCTCCAGGCGCACGATCCGTACGCCGTGTTTCCATCACTAAAAAATACAGAACAGGTCCTCGAGACGATCCTCAATGCGTGAAGTGGAGCTCAAGGCGATCGTCGACGATCTGTCCGAGCGGCGCAAGAGAATCGAGGTGGCGGGAGCGGAGCTGTCGTTCGAGGGGAAAATCTCCGACAGGCGCTACGACTTCGCATCGCGTGAGCTGTCGGCGCGCGACGAGGTTCTGAGAACGCGTCGCTACCAGAGCCACGGTTCGACGAGGACGTACCTCGACTGGAAAGGAGCGACTGAGATCACCGGCGTATACAAGACGCGCGAGGAGATCACGACGCCCGTCGACGACCATGAATCACTCGAGAAGATCATCGAGAAACTGGGCCTCGATTTGACCTGGGAGATCGATCGCGAAATCGCGCAGTACCTGTACCGCGGAGCAACCATAAGATTCGAGACTTACGCGCGAATGGACGTGCTCGTCGAGGTCGAGGGCGAGCCCGCCGCCATCGAAGAAGCCATCGAGGCCCTCGGCTTGCCGCGCGGCACGTTCACCAACGAGAGGCTTGTCGATTTTGTTGGTCACTTCGAGGAGAGGACCGGGGTGAGGGCGGCGGTGAGCGAACGGGAGATGGCCGGTGATTACCGATTGAGGGAATCTGGAAGCTGATCGCCGGTGGTCGACCGCTGCTGACAACTGCAACTGCAAGTGAGTCATGAGACGATTGCGGTGATCCGTAATCCGGATAGATTCACTCGGCAATGAATTGTCGATCCCCGCGATGGATTGGTGTTTCGATCCTGTCGCTTATCGCGGCCAGCACGCTGCCCGCACAGGAAAACGCAGCAAAACGTCTCTCCAGCATCGTCGGTGTCGCCGTCGAGGAATACGCGAAAGCGGTCGACGAGCAGGGAAAGCTCATCTCCAAGGACGAGTTCGACGAGACTTACGGCTTCCTCACCGATGCGAGGCAGGTCGCGACCCGACTCAATACCTACGAGGCGCCGACCACGCGCGCGATTCTCGACAGCCTGATCGCCGCTGTCGCGCAGCGGAAGCCACCAGCGGTCCTCAAAGATCTCCATCGCCGCTTTGCCATCTCGCTCGGAACGGCAGGCGCGATCGATCTCCCCAAAGCCCCACTCGACGTCGCCGAGGGACACGCGCTTTACGCGAAGAATTGCTCGTCTTGCCACGGAGTGATAGCGATGGGAGATGGGCCCGCCGCACGAACGCTTAGCACGCCGCCACCCGCGATTGGGGCGCGGGCTCTCACGCCGGAGCTGACGTCGACGCTCGCCTACAACGTAATCTCCGTTGGGGTTCGTGGAACCGCGATGCCAGCCTTCTCCGCCACGCTCAGTCCGCAACAGCGCTGGAACATCATCAACTACATTTACTCGCTGCGCGGTGAGAGGCTGACGCTTCCGATCGCCCGCGCCGATGCGACAGCTATTCCCGGCGACACCGCATCGCCTGTAATTCTCGCGTTGCTGGACAGCGCGCTCGACTTCGCGCGAAAGGGCCAGACCGCCGAGGCAGGGGATCGCGCCTTCGACGCTTACATCGCGTTCGAGCCGCTCGAGACTCCGGCACGCGCAAAGAAACCAGGTCTCGTCGCGACGATGGAGCGCTACTTCGCCGATTTCAAAGGCGCAGTGAAACGCAACGACATCGCCGGCGCGAAGAGCTCACGCGATGCGATTGCCGATGGTCTGCCCTCGGTCATCGATCTCACTCAGACGCCGTCCGGAAGCTGGGAAGCTTTCTTCCAGTCCTTCCTCATCATTCTGCGTGAATGATACGAGGCGATTCTGGTCATCGGCGCCGTGGTCGCGTTTCTTCTGAAGACCGGCCACCGCGAACGGCTGCGCTCCATCTGGCTCGGCATCACTCTCGGACTCGTGGCGAGTCTCGCGACGGCGGTCGTGCTGAAAACGCTGCTCGCCGCAATGCCCGCCACTCGAGAGATCGTCGAAGCGACGACGATGCTGATCGCTGTCGTCGTGCTCTTCTCGGTGAGCTACTGGCTCATCTCCAAAGTGGAGGCCGCGAAGTGGCAGCGGTTCATTCGCGAGAAGGTGACTGCCGCGCTCGAGCATGGCGGCGGAAAGGCTCTGGCGCTCGTCGCTTTTCTCGCCGTGTATCGCGAGGGCGCCGAGACCGCGCTTTTCTATCAGGCGCTGTTCAGCGAGGGGCCCAACGTCGGGCTGCCACTCGCTCTTGGAATCATCGTTGGATTCGCGGCGCTTGCAGTCATCTTCACTCTCTTCTATCGCTACGGCGTACGAATCCCAATGCGACCGTTTTTCACGGTCACGAGTCTCCTTCTCTATTACATGGCTTTCGTGTTCATGGGGAAGGGAATCCGCGAGCTGCAAGAGGGAAACATCATGCGAATCACGGTAATTCCTGGCGGACCCCATGTTGAGGCGATGGGAATCTATCCGAGCGTCGAGACTCTCACCGCGCAGGCGATCCTGATCGTCCTCCTCGTCTTCGCGACGATCAAGACTTTCTGGCCCGGGCATACGACCGAGGGCGCCGAGGCATAGCGGGAAGCGGGAGGCGGGATGCGGCAAGGAGGAGGAGAATGAGCGCGGACCACGTAGTGCCGGAGCATACTGAGCACGGCATCCGTCCCAAAGGATATCGGCTTCCGGATTCCGCACGTCTCGGGCGAGTGAGATTGCAGGTCGCAGATCTCGACCGGTCGCTCGAGTTCTACGAGAAAGTTCTCGGCTTTCGAGTGATGAAGCGTGAGGGCAACTCGGTTAGGCTGGGCCCGCATGGTGAGGACCGCGAGATTGTGCACTTGCATCAGTTGTCGAGTGCGCGGCCAGTGCCCAGACGAGGGTTGCTCGGACTGTATCATTTCGCGATTCTGCTTCCGGATCGTGCGTCGCTTGGACGCTTCGTCGCGCATCTCAGCGACATCGGAGCTTACGCCGGCATGTCGGATCACTTCGTGAGCGAGGCGGTCTATCTCACCGATCCTGACGGCCTCGGCATCGAGGTGTACGCGGACCGGCCACGCGATACATGGCGCTACGACGAGCGCCAGCTCTACATGACGACGACCCATCTCGACGTGGAGGACATCGTCCGCGCTGCTGGTGGCGCAGCATGGAGCGGGATGCCGTCAGGGACCGTGCTCGGTCACGTCCATCTTTACGTCGGCGACATCGCGAAAGCCGAATCCTTTTATCACGACGCGCTCGGATTCGACAAAGTTGTGTGGAGCTATCCCGGCGCGCTGTTCATGTCGGCAGGTGGCTACCATCATCACCTCGGAACGAACACGTGGGCGCGTGGCGCACCGCCGGCGACGGAGGCTGATGCGCGTCTCCTCGAGTGGGAGATCATCGTTCCACGATCGAAGGACGCGGAAGAGGCGGCGGACAACGTTAAGTCAGCCGGCTACCCCGTAAAACAGGAGAATGACGAATGGGTTTTAACCGATCCGTGGGGTACGAGCTTGAGACTTGTTCCCGAAAAACGATGAAGCGTTGCGCGGTACTGTTGCTGATTGGACTGCTGGCGGGTTGCGCGGGCCAGATGCGATCTGCGGGAACCGGGTTTCAATTCGCGTCCGATGCGCCCGCGATAAAGGCGACTCTCGATACGACCGCCGCCGGATGGAATCGCGGCGAGCTCCCGGTGTATCTCTCCGCCTACGTCGACTCGGCAACGGCCATGGGCTCGACCGGACTAGTGCGCGGTGTGAGAGGAATCGAAGCTCAGATGCGCGCGGGATTCTGGCGCACCGGGCGACCGGCGCAGACGCTGAGCTATGACCACCTGGAGATCCGTTCGATCGGGCCGAATCAGGCGATCGTCACCGGCCAGTACATCCTGACCGGCGGTGCAATCCCCAACAGAACCGGGTGGTTCACAACGATTTGGGTCCGCACGCCGAGTGGCTGGAGGATGGTGCACGACCATTCGTCCTGAGTAAGGCGCGGATTATTCCCGCGCAATAGCTTCGACCGGCGCTAATTCGGCGGCTCGTCGCGCCGGATAGGTTCCGAATAACAGGCCGACCGCGATCGCTGATCCAGCGGCGAGAAGACCCGTGCTCAAATGCATCACCGGGTAGATCGGTGCGTGCGCCCACAGCCGAAAGACTGCGGTCCCCGCCTGCGCGAGAATTATTCCGACGACGAATCCGATCGCGCTGCCGGCGCCCGTCACCGTCACCGATTCGACGAGGAACTGCGTCTGGATATCCGCTCTCCGCGCGCCGACGGCTTTGCGAATGCCGATCTCTCGCGTTCGTTCCGCGACTGCGGCAAGCAGCACGTTCATGATTCCGATTCCACCGACCGCGAGAATGAGCCCCGCCAGGAGTCCGAGCAACAATTTGGTCAGCAGCATCGCCTGCCGCGTATTCTCGAGACGCTGCGTACCGACCTCGACGTTCAGTTTCTCCACCTTAGTCCCGTAACGCTCGGCAAGCCAGTTTACGGCTTGTACGCGCAAAGTGTCGACGGCTTCGATGCTATGTGCCTTGAGGCGCAGCGTCGGTAATCGCGGATCGGTAGACGGCTCGAGCAGCGATTCTCCGCCGCGGAGAGGCGCAAATGCAGCGAGATCGGGCTCTGGGCCAACCGCGGGCGGCGCCAGCACGCCGACGACTTCTCGTCGGCGACCGCTGACTTTGATGGCGCGACCAATCATCCATAGCGCATCGCGACTGCCGGCCAGCTCCTGCGCCAGCCGATGTCCGAGCACGATCACCGGCGCGGAGTGCATGACTTCGCTCGGAGTGAAGAAGCGGCCGGCAAGCACGTCGATCGACGTGAAGTCGGCGAGACTCGCGGTGCTGAGCGTCAGCAGAGCAGTCGCGCGACGATCGAGATATTCCACCGGCGCGCTTCCCGTGAGCGTGAGCGCGTACTGTGAAACGCCCGGCACTTCGTCTTTCGCGCGCTCTGCGTCTTCGGTCGTGAGCACCGGATAGCCGCTGAGCGGAACGGTGCGGCCGGCGATGACGGTGCTCGTGCGCGGAGTTATCGCCACATCCTGTACGCTGCTCTCGCGCGCGATCAACGCCCGCGCCCAGAGATCCACGCCATCGGTAATCGAAAACGCGGCGACCAGCGCGGCAACTCCTATGATCACGCCGGTGGTCGAAAGAGTCGTGCGCATCGGATTGGTGCGCAAAGA
>WNFW01000675.1_pt1 | contig 22108 bp, 22 predicted proteins | sample 5400131 | NCBI WGS metagenome assembly WNFW01 (sample SAMN13153362, study PRJNA577476) | soil metagenome | isolation source: 20 cm soil or saprolite under grassland replicate 1 | place: USA:California | collected 2016-06-15 | reverse complement strand
GCCCCCCGCGTTCCGGCCCCCCGCTCCCGCGTTCCGCCCCACGCCTCGTCCCCCGAGACAGGCCTTGCTTGCCGCCCCACGCGGCCCTGGAACCGGCGGCGCGGGCTGCTAGACTTGGGACCGCGCACCCATCCCCCACCGGCAGATTTGCCGACTTCCGGAACCCCATGCCGCGCAAGTTTGCCTGGGCCTCCCTGCCCGACGACCAGCTGCTGCAGCTCCGCTTCAAGGATCTCGAGGTCACCGTCGGAGGGACGTGGCTCGAGGCGCGCTTGGCCGATCTCCACGACGAGCTTGATCGGCGCGGACTGCGCATCCGGCCGCATGCCTGGATCTCCGATGAATGGTTCAGCCCCGACATAACGCCGGGCATCGCCATTCCGTTTTATCTGACCCATCCCCGCCTGATGCGGCTCGAGCGCAAAATGATCATCGACGTGGAAGGGGGAGCCGCGCCCGAGTGCATGCGCATTCTGCGTCACGAAGCCGGGCACGTCGTGCAACATGCCTATCAATTGCACCGCCGCCGGCGCTGGCGAGAATTGTTCGGCCGATCCTCGACCCGCTATCCGAGTTACTATCGGCCGGACCCCGCCAGCCGCGACTACGTCCATCATCTGCGGCTGTGGTACGCCCAGAGCCACCCGGACGAGGATTTCGCCGAGACGTTCGCGGTCTGGCTCGCGCCTCGTTCGGACTGGCGCAGGCGGTACGTCGGATGGCCGGCGCTGCGTAAGCTGCAATACGTCGACAAGCTGATGGCTGAGATCGCCGAGAAAAAGCCGTTGCTCACGCGCCGGCTGCGGGTCGATCCACTGAGCCGTCTCACCCAGACGCTCGCGGAGCACTACGAGAAAAAGCAGGCGCGCTACGTGATCGATCATCCGCGGATCTACGACAGGCAGCTCCGTCGCATCTTCTCCGATGATCCCAGGCACCGCCGGTCGATGGCGGCTTCCACCTTCCTGCGACGCAACCGCGCCAACATCCGACGCGTCGTTTCCAAATGGACGGGCGAGTATCAGCTGACATTGGACGCCGTGTTCGATGATATGATCGGGCGATGCCGCGAGCTGAATTTGCGCGCGGTCGGCTCCAAGCGGGAGCTGAAGACGCACTTCAGCGTGTTGTTGACCGCGAAGACCATGGATTCTCTCTACAGGCCCCCGCGGCGTTGGCTCGCGCTATGAAGCGGCTTCGCGTTCTGGTGCTCCTGCATCCGGACCTGATGCCGCCGGACTCGGTCGAGGGCCGCAGCGAGCAGGAAATCCACAGGTGGAAGACCGAGTATGACGTCGTGAGCACGCTGCGCGAGGCCGGCCACGAGGTGCGGCCGCTCGGCGTCCAAGACGAGCTCAAGCCGATCCGCGACGAAATCGAGAGCTGGAAACCGGACGTCGTCTTCAATCTGCTCGAGCAGTTCCACGGCGAGGCCGTCTACGACCAGAACGTCGCCAGCTATCTCGAGCTGCTGCGCATTCCCTATACCGGCTGCAATCCGCGCGGGCTCATGCTGGCGCGCGGCAAGGATCTGGCCAAGAAGCTGCTGGCCTATCACCGCATCCCGTTGCCGGCATTCGCCGTCTTCCCGATGCGGCGCAAGGTCCGGCGTCCGCCGCGCCTGGGATTGCCGCTCATCGTCAAGAGCCTGAACGAGGACGCCTCCTACGGCATCGCGCAGGCGTCGGTGGTGGAGTCCGACGAGAAGCTTGCCGAGCGCGTCGGCTTCATCCACGAGCGGATCGGCACCGCGGCCATCGCCGAGCAATATATCGACGGCCGGGAGCTCTACGTCGGCGTGATGGGCAACGACCGGCTCCGCGTCCTGCCGGTCTGGGAGCTGGAGTTCGGCAGCATGGCACAGGGCGCGAGACTCATCGCCACCGAGAAGGTCAAGCACGATCCCGAATACCAGGAACGCCGCGGCATCCTGCACGGGCCGGCAAAGGACCTCCCGCCGCAGCTCGGCGCCCGCATCGAACGATCCGCCAAGCGCATCTACCGGACGCTCGAGCTCGACGGCTACGCCCGCATCGATTTCCGCCTCTCGGCCGACGGCATCCCCTACTACATCGAAGCCAACCCCAATCCCGAGATCGCGCGGGTCGAGGAGTTCGCCGCGGCGGCGTTGCAGGACGGGCTTGCGTATCCCGATCTGCTGCATCGGATCGTGACGCTGGGCATCAGCCGGGCAGGACCTGCGGAACGCGAGCATTGAGCCGCGCGCCGTCCGCGCCGGACCGCTAGCACTCGGTCCTCCATTTTTCCATGGCAGCAATGCCGTTCAGGCATGACGGCCTTCTCGGTTGCTTTCGTGCTTCCAGGGCCGCAATTCGCAAGATCATGATCGCTGACGCGCGAACTACGCACGAATCGCTCTGCATGTTGATTGTTCTCGAATGCTGACGGCGGCTGCCGCCACCGCATGGCCGCATTCCCTCGCACAGGTCCGCTCCGGGCGCGGGGGCGCGTCAAGTTGCGTAACCGGAGTACGATCATGATTCTTGCTTCCGAGCGCGGCAGCAAGATCGAGGCGGCTTAATTTGATTATCGCTGGTAGTCAAACTGAGATAGCGCAGAGGATTTCGCAGGAAAGATTTAGTTACGGAGTGGATTTCAGTTTAAGATCTGCTAGTCTATCTCTCAGCGCAGTCATAAAATCGGCATTAGGAGCGCGCGCTCCAATCCGATACTCTGGATCTCTCTCTTCCCACAACGCACTCCCTGCGAATGCTTGGCTTTCGGGTGCTCCGATGAGCCACCGTATCGTGGGGTACTTTAGTCTCAAAAACCGAACGAGCCGCGCGTCGGCGATAATTTGAGCATCGGTCGGAGGCATGGCACCGCTTCCGACATTGCTAATGCCCACAGCGTGCATGTCCATTCCGGTCTCCTGCTTAGCTATGTAAAAGTCATTCATGATGCTGTAGATATTGCCGTCTCTATCGATCAGGTAGTGGACGGATCGATTGAGTTCCGATTCGCCAACATCTGCTGAATCCTTCTTACCGTGAGACATCACGGCGGGGCGCAATTCCTCGTAGGAGGAGGCAAGTGTGTTGTTCTCAGACATATGAACGACGACTATTTTTGGAACGAGTTCAATGCTTAATAACGACAGGCCATAATGGTTTAGGATGTATTGCTGGGTAAGTCTTATACGCAAGTCATCGAAGATGATGGGTTTTTCGAAAATGGCCAAAGCGCCCTCTTGTGCCTGAACTACCTGAGGAACAACTTTTGCCATCCTCGGAATAAATGGTCCTACAGTCTCCAATGACCTCTGCACCGCGCTGCATATGTTGTTAGAAATCTCGCGCAAGAATATCGGGTTTGAGCTCAAAGTTTGAAAGGTCTGTGGCAAAAGTTCTATCCGTGCCCCCCAGAATCCTCCTGTGGCACTTGTATCGGATACCTTGAAGGGCGTCTGATGAGACATGAAGGTCCCTTGTAACGCTGCATTAAAATCGAGGGCAGCCGACAGAAAGCTATCCTCGTGAATGGCGAACAATTCAAGATCTGCTCGAGCCACCTCATGAGGATCGATGAAAGTCCACGCGATGGAATTCTCATCTCCGAGAACTAGGTCGATGATCAAGTCCACATTATCTCTGAATTCATCCGCCTCATTAGCGTTAGGCTTATGTCTGCATTCCACCGAAACCTTAGGTTCGGCCAGGCATGCGCACAACGCGGCCTTCAGGAATCGGGAGCTTATAATCGAGCCCGGTGCGCGCACAAGTAGTCCGCGCCCGAGTGCCCCCAATTCCCGTGCCGGATGAAGCTCGTCCAAATAATAGGCATTGCACAACTCCACTGGGGCCATGACGCTCGGCTTATAGGCTGCAGAGAGAGTCGACCAGCCTCTGCGATTCGAATATTTTTCGAGTTTTTCGGTGCTAAATGGATACCCGTGGCGAGCATAGATCGAGTTTCTCAGCAGATACAATTGAGGCTTATCGAGCTTGGCGAGTTCACTGTCTTTATAGCGGTGAAGGAGCTGTAGCGAGGATCGATTGAGAAGCTTTTCGAAAGGATCGTTTATCCGGAGAAGTTGCCCATCTTCTAGCCTGTTCAACTCAATGTCGTTAATCCTGCTCCACAGAAACTCCTTATTCTGTCGATCGATACTTGTTTCTGGCAATTCCACCAGATCGTTATACTGGGTCGCATGGTTGTTCGGAAATATTGTCTTGTCCATTAAACAGGTCTGCATCCACTTTGGCCCCTTTTTGAGATGACCCAGATACCCGTCAATTTGGTACACGGCGAGCTCGAGCCGGCCTGTAGTCCAGGAATCAACTGCGTTCTTGTCCAGAAGAGTGGGAAACGGATGTTGCCTAGTCTGGAGATAGGCGTGAGTACGCAGGTAGCCTGTGGCCTGAGAACTGAGGTCTTGAAAATTGGCGACGAAGGTCGCAGTTGCGGCCGTCAACCCCCCGATCGTGACAAGGAGCCATTTGACATTCGCTTGCAAAAACGAAAAGACCTTTTTGCAAATCTGAACAGCCTTCGCCGATCGGAGGGTGATTTTCAGTTGGCTATTCCGTCCTTGACCCCGCGGCTTCCTTGCCATTACTAGTTCTGCCTCTCTGGAAGTTGGGGCGATTCCCTGTCAAACTGAGGCGGGCGGTCCGGCCGCATCTTGAAGTCAGTCAGCTCGAACTGCTTGCAACAGTTGCATAATTCACCCGTAAGGTAAAGGCGGTCGCTGCTCCTATGAGCCGGCACTCTATCATGAGTTGGCATGTAACCTGCTCGCAGGCCCATCGCAGCTCGCATCCGTGGCGTTCCCATTTGCCTGTCTGCGTAGAAACTGAATGATAATGAAGGCGGTAGTTTTAGCGCTGCTGGCCTATTGCTCTCTGGGGATGACATCTGTGTCAGCTGATCCGGCACTCGACGCTTTAGTGGGCGCCTACCCTGATCATCTGATAAGCCACGACCAAGATTCGGTGACGTGGACGGATGGAACTGTGATGTCGGTTGCCGGCACCCGGAAAGAACGGAGCTTCCAGGAACTGTTGAATGCTCCGAGCATTTTGGACCAATTTGCAATTCCCTATCGACTTGGGATGAAATTCAAGGCCCCAGCGCTGAATGAGGACCCGGGACGCATTCGCAACGAAACCTTCTTTGCGAAGATGTATGGTGATTGCCGCAAAGGCGAAGTGGTTAAGCTGCTCAAGCCGGTTGCATGGTTATCGCGGTACGGCGGTGGCACGCTGATGGCGACAAGCGTGAATGGAGTTGCAGAAAAGCTCAATGAGGTTTCGCACGAGCTCGAAACGCTACCTCGGAGTCTTATGAAATATCTGGTTCCTTCGGCAGGTACATATAAGTGCCGCCCCATCGCTGGAACCGGCCGGGTGTCCGTCCACTCCTATGGGGCAGCGATCGATATCAACGACCACTACGGCGATTATTGGTTGTGGGAAAAGAACAAAACGGGGCGCTTCGAGTGGAGAAACCGTATACCGCCTGAAATTATTGATATCTTCGAACGCCATGGATTCATCTGGGGTGGGAAATGGTATCATTTCGACACGATGCATTTCGAATATCGTCCCGAGTTAATCGAATTCGCCAGACACGGTTGGCTCCGGCAGGATTAATATCCGAGAGCGATGGAACCGCGCCTACCATTGCGGTGATCTGAGCCCCATCGGTTGCTCAAATCCCCCGAACCAACCGTGGAGCGGGGTGGGGAGCCGTAAAGGGAGCGGTGGAGTAGGAGACTGGCTGTCTCGCATAATCAGAATATCATGAAACCTATCCCCATGGCGAAGCTTCCGTCCGGCGAGCCGGTGCCCACGCTGGGGCAGGGCACCTGGAACATGGGCGAGGACCGCCGGCGGCGCAGAGCGGAGATCGCGGCGCTCAACCTCGGTCTCGATCTCGGCATGAGGCTGATCGACACCGCGGAAATGTATGCCGACGGCGGGGCGGAAAAGATCGTCGGCGCGGCGATCGCGGGACGCCGCGATGAGGTTTTTCTCGTCAGCAAGGTGCTGCCCGAGCACGCGACGCGGCGCGGCACGATCGCGGCGTGCGAGCGCAGTCTGAAGCGGCTCGATACCGACCGGATCGACCTTTATCTGCTGCACTGGCGCGAGCAGGAAGTCGAACTCGCCGAGGTGCTCGAAGCGTTCACGGCGCTCGTGCACGCCGGAAACATCCGCCACTGGGGCGTGAGCAATTTCGACGTCGAGGATATGCAAGAGCTCCTCCGGCTTCCCGGCGGCAAGGCGGTCGCGGCCGACCAGGTGATGTACAACCTCAATCGGCGCGGCATCGAGCACGATCTCCTGCCCTGGTGCCGCCGGCGGCGCATCCCGGTCATGGCCTATTCACCGCTCGACGAGGGCAGGCTCGTGCGCTCACTCGATCTCAAGCGCATCGCGCAACAACTTGGGGCGACGCCGAGCCAGGTGGCGCTCGCCTGGCTCCTTCGGCAAAACAACGTCATCGCCATTCCGAAATCCGCGAGCGAGGCCCATGTGCGCGAGAATTTCGCCGCGCTCGACCTGCGCCTGGGCAAACAAGATCTCGCGGCGCTCGATCACGCGTTTGCGCGACCCAAGCGAAAGCTGCCGCTGGCGACGACGTGACCCCGACAGGGGTATTCGCTAGGGTGCGGCCCGAAAGCCCATCTCGCCGCCGAGCACCAAACCGGGAGGCGTGACGTGCAGTTGAAGGAGCAGCTTGCCGCGACCCGCGCTCGCTGGGGATTTCTGACGCTCTACCAGAAATTCGAGCACGTCGTCGTGCTCATCCTCACCGGCCTGATCGGGATCGTGATCGTGTTCGCGGTCTGGAACCTGATGCTGAAGATCGTGCTCAGCATCGTGGTCTCCGGCTCGTTCGATCCCACCGACTATTCGGTGTTTCAGGCGATCTTCGGGATGATCTTCACCGTCATCATCGCGCTGGAGTTCAAGCGATCCTTGCTGGTGCTGGCGGAGCGCCGGGACAACGTGGTGCAGGTCCGCAGCGTGATCCTGATCGCGCTGTTGGCGGTCGTGCGCAAGCTGCTCATCCTCGACGTCGCCGCGACCGAAGCCCTGCAGCTGTTCGCGCTCGCCGCGGCGATCCTGGCACTCGGCGGGGTCTATTGGCTGATGCGCGCTCCGGACCCGCCCGAGCGCAAACAGCCGGTACCATGATTGGCGGAGGATGCCAGCAGCAGCCTAGCCGACCTTCACTTCGCTGATCTGAATGGTCGGCGGAATGTCGGTGTAATTGGGGATGTCCGCCATGATCTCCTTGGCGTGCGGGCCGAAAGCGGCGCGGAACGCCTCGACCGAATCGCAATAGAGATGGCCCGCAGCGGCAAAGCCGGGCTTGGAGCCGGGGGCGCCGCCCTCGATGCCGTAATCGACCGCGATCTTCTTGCACGCCGCGCCGAGTTTTTGCTGCACCATCGGCATGTGCTTCTTGCAGTAATAATCGATGTCGAACTTGCTGCCCTGGTCGCTCGGGTAGAGCACGCTCACCTTGATCATGGGTTCCTCCCTGCTGTGATAGTTTGGTAGCCCGGATGGAGCGGAGCGAAATCCGGGAACCCCGCATTCCGCTTCGCTCCATGCGGGCTACAAGGCGGTGTCCGCATCGGCGCGCTCGCGTTCGAGCCGCCGGTAGACATAAGGCTCCTCGCGCCGCTCCTCGGCAAGCGCCGCCACGATGGCATGCTTGGGGGACAGATGGCACACCGGATCGGTCGCGCGCGCGTCGCCGGTCAGCGCGAACGCCTGGCAGCGGCAACCGCCGAAATCCTCAAACCGGCGCGGGCAACTCGCGCACGGCTCTTGCATCCAGTCGGTGCCCCGGAAGGCGCGGAATGCGGGCGAGTTTTCCCAGATCTCCGCCAGCGAACGCCCGCGTACCGACCAGAATTCAAGGCCCGGAATGCTCTCCGCCGCATGGCAAGGCAGCACCTTGCCGGCCGGCGTCACGTTGAGCGAGCGCCGGCCCCAGCCGCCGACGCACGGTTTTGGAAACCGCGCGTAATAATCCGGCACCACCGCGTCGATGACGATGCGGCCCTGGTGGCGGGCGCGCAGCGTCTCGACGGCCACGACCGCGCGCTCGACCTGCGCGCGGGTCGGCATCAGCGCCGCGCGGTTCTTGAGCGCCCAGCCGTAATATTGCACGTGCGCGATCTCGACCCGGCTCGCGCCGAGCTCGATTGCCAGCTCCACCATGTCGGCGACGTGATCGATATTGGCACGGTGCATCACCGCATTGATGGTGAGGGGAATCTTGTGCCGCACGACTTCGGCCGCGAGCATGCGCTTGCGTTCATAGGCGCCCGCATAGCCGGCGATATGGTCGGCCGAGTTCGGCTGATGGTCCTGGATCGAGATCTGCACGTGATCGAGCCCGGCGTCGGCGAGCGCGGCGAAGCGCTTCGGCGTCAGCCCCACCGCGGACGTGATCAGATTGGTGTAGAGCCCGGCCTGATGCGCCGCCGCGGTGATCTCGGCAAGGTCGCGCCGCGCCGCCGGCTCGCCGCCGGAAAGATGCACCTGCAGCACGCCGAGCCCGGCCGCCTCGCGAAACACCCGGGACCAGGTCGCGGTGTCGAGCTCGCCGCGATCGAGTGCGAGCGGGTTCGAGCAATAGGGACAACCGAGCGGACAGCGATGGGTCAGCTCCGCGAGCAGGCCGAGCGGCTTGAAGACGGATTCCGCCGCATTCATCGGTCAGAGCTCCAACAGTTTCTTGTCCGCGAGCGAGCGAAGCAGCGCCGAGACGTCGGCCAAAATCCGCTCGCGCGGCGCCGAATAGGTTTTCGCCAGATCATCGACGATCGCGTCGAGCGTCGCCTCGCCGGTGCAGCGCTTGAGAATCTCGACCGCGATCGGATCGGGCTTGAACACCCGCTCCGGCGCCAGCAGCACCAGCCCGCCGTGCGCCTCGTTGTGCACGAGGCGCACGCCGTGCGGCAGCCGCGGCTTGGCGTCGGCGGAGATGGGCGCAGTTTGGGAAGAGTCAGTCACGTTCCCTCACACGAATGCCCATATTCCGCCCCACCCGATCGCGCTTTGCGCGATCGACCTCCCCTGAAGGGGAGGTAAAGCGCGCTTGCGGCCCAGCCCTGCATTTTCACTCCTTCGGCACGAAGGCGCCGGGCGGAACGTGTTTTGGCGCCACATAGGCATGATCGAGCGCATCGAGCATCGCCCACAGCACGTCGCATTTGAACTCGAGCGCGGCGAGCACCGCTTGCTGGGCATCGGGCGTCGACGCGTTGGCCTTGACGTAGGCGAGCGCAAAGCCGGAGTCGCGCTCCGCCTGCGGCGGCCGTTTCTCGAAATAGGCGAGCGTTTCCCGCGTGACGAAATCGTAACCCTCGAGCATGCCTTCGACGCGCTCGCCGATGATGGCCGGCGAGAACAGCTCGGTGAGCGAGGAGGCGACCGCCTCCAACAGTGAGCGATCGCGCACGAAGCGCACATAAGCATCGACCGCGAACCGCGTGCCCGGCAGGATGCCGCGGGTCGAGATCACGTAATCGGGATCGAGCCCCAATCCGCCGGTGAGTTTCAGCCAACGCGCAATGCCGCCTTCGCCCTCGGCGGTGCCGTCATGGTCGACGAGACGGCTGCGCCACTCGCGCCGGACCGCCGGATCCTCGCAGCGGGCGATCAGGCCCGCATCTTTCAGCGGGATCATCGCCTGGTAATAATAACGATTGAGCGCCCAGGCTTGCACCTGGCCCTTGCTGCACTTGCCGCCGTGCAGCATGCGATGGAACGGATGCAGGTTGTGATAACGCCGTGCGCCGATGTCGCGCAGCCGCGCTTCGAGCTCGTCGGCGGAGAGCAGCTTCACAGCACGATCTCCATACCGTCCTCGGCGATCTCCCATCCGGCCGCTTCGACCCGGCGCCGCTCGGGCGAACCGTCGACCAGCACCGGATTGGTATTGTTGATGTGGATGTAGATACGCCGTCCGGGAAGCCCGGCAAGGTGTTCGAGCGAGCCGTCGGCGCCGTCGATCGGCACATGGCCCATGCGACGTCCGGTCTTGGTTCCGGTCTCCTTGCGGATCATCTCATCGTCCGTGAACAGCGTCCCGTCGAACAGCACGATGTCGGCGCGGGAAAGCCGGGCATGCAGCGCCGCGGGAATCGCGGCGGCCCCGGGCACGAAGGCGAGTCGGCGCTTTCCCGCGCGAACCTCGATGCCGACGCTGACCCCGGTTTCGCCGCCGATCTCCGGCGCGTCGCCCTCGACGTAGAGCGGCGGCTTGCCCGGCACCGCGAACATTTCCGCTTCGATGCCGCCCGGCAGGCTGAACGGCGCGCCCGGGCGCACGGCAATTCGCGATACCAGGCCCGGAGCCAGCACGCCGAAAATCGGATTGGCGTCGATCAGCCCGAGGGTCTCGGCGGTTCCATGGAGCGCAAACTCCTGGCGCTCGCGCAACGTCAGCAGCCCGGCGATCTGGTCGACTTCGCCCCCGGTCAGCACCACGGCCTTGACCGGGCTGCTCCGCAACGCTCCCCGAGGGTGCAATGCCGCCGTGCGATCGAGCTGGGATTTCAGGTCCGGTGCGGCGTTCAGGATCGTCCACTGCTCGCCGTCGGCCGTAATGGCAACGCTGGCCTGGGTTCGCGCCCTCACTCGCGGGTCGCGCGCCCAGGCCAGGCGACACACGTCACATCGACAATTCCATTGCGGATAACCGCCGCCCGCACCGGAGCCGAGAACGACCGCGGTCAGGTGCCGGCCGCGCAGAGCCGCCGGAAGGGCTTGCTCAGAACTCGGCCGGCAGATAGCCGTTGATCTCGAGGCCGATGCAGATTTCGACGAGGGTCGGGGCTGTCCAAGTCATGATTTTCCTCACCTTTTTCGGCCGCATCCACGGCGTCTTGTTTCAGGAGAAAACGGTAGCGCAGCCTCGGCACGAACGCAATAGAGCCAGCGCCATCGCGGGCACGCCTCATGCGTTCGCGGCAGCGGATGCATGCATTCGGCTGATAACTCCGCGTCCTCCTTGGTGATCGGAGAGGGTTGCCGGGCGCGGCGGTATGATCGTGCTATGAATGTCGGCCGGGAACCTTTTCGCGTTACGGAAATCGTTGGGTCGTGTTTCGAAATCGATGTGAGGGCGGCATGGCCAAGCTGGTGAACATGGGCAATCGGCGCGCGGCACGCGGATCGGCCGGCGAACCGGGGCGGGATCTCCGACCCTCGCGTAGCGAGGCGGAAGATGCGGTGCGCACCCTGATCCGCTGGGCCGGGGACGATCCCGATCGCGAGGGGTTGCGCGGAACGCCGGGCCGGGTCGTGCGCGCCTACGAGGAATGGTTCTGGGGCTATACCGAGGATCCGGCCGAATATCTGCAGCGGACCTTCGAGGAGGTGGCCGGCTACGACGAAGTGGTGGTGCTGCGCGATATCCGCTTCGAATCCCATTGCGAGCATCACATGGCGCCGATCGTGGGCCGCGTACACGTCGGCTATCTGCCGCGCAACCGCGTAGTCGGCATTTCGAAACTGGCGCGCCTGGTCGACGCCTTTGCCCGCCGGCTGCAGATCCAGGAACGGCTGACAGCGGAAATCGCCAATACGCTCGACGAGATCCTCAAACCGCACGGCGTCGCCGTCGTGGTCGAAGGCGTGCACGCGTGCATGACCACCCGCGGGGTGCGGCAATCGGCCTCGACCATGGTGACGAGCCGCATGCTGGGGGTGTTCCGCGATCGGCCCGAAACCCGGCAGGAATTCCTCGCCTCCATCTGCTTTCACGGAGCGACGCACTCCGACGCGCTCTCGCTGTGATCCTCGGCTTTCACCGATCCGGAGCCCGTCGGTCGCGCGAAATCGGGTGGGCGGGCGGGGCCGTCACGGTACGATGCAAAGCGGCGATGATCGGCACGCCCGTGTCGGCGCAGAGAGCGGCGCGATGAAGCGAATATTTGCCCTGCTCGGCGTCTGGATTTCAGCTTCGGCCCTGCCGGCTGCCGCGCAGCCGCCGCGCGGCAGCGCCATGGCGGCCGCCACCACGGCGGCCGCGACCGGGAAGGAACGGCTGGGCGACAAGGCATCGGACAATCAGCGGGTCAACGATTGCCGCGTGCCGCCCGAGAAACGCGGTCCGAGCAAACGTCCCACCGAGTGCGCACAAAAGTGACGCTTTCGCCGCGAGGCTCGCGCGACGAGCCCGCGTCGATTTCCCACCATCATTGAGTTCGCGCGCAGATCGCCGGATACTCCCGCAAATCCATTCAGCCGGGAGGAAACCATGCGCGAGTTCTCACAAGCCGACCAGGTGCTCCGCGAGGCGGCCGAGGCCGGAGCGGTACCCGGCGTGGTCGCCATGGCGGCGACACGGGACGGTCCCGTCTACCAGGGTGCGTTCGGCAAGCGCGTGCTGCCGTCGGGCGCCGCCATGACCGTCGACACATTGTTCTGGATCGCCTCCATGACCAAGGCGATCACGTCGACCGCCGCCATGCAGCTCGTCGAGCGCGGCAAGCTCGCGCTCGACCGGCCGATCCGGGACGTGCTGCCGCAGCTCGCCGCAGCCAAGGTGCTGGAAGGATTCGATGCCGCGGGCGAGCCGAAGCTGCGCCCGGCCGGACGCGACATCACGCTTCGGCATTTGCTGACCCATACGGCGGGCTTCGCCTACGACATCTGGAGCCCCGATCTCATCCGCTATCAGGAAAAAAAGGGAATCCCCGGCGTCATCAGCTGCCAGAATGTGGCGTTGACCACGCCGCTGCTGTTCGACCCCGGCGAGAGATGGAACTACGGCATCAACATCGATTGGGTCGGCAAGGCGGTGGAGAAGGTCAGCGGACAGAAGCTCGACGCCTATTTCCGCGACAACATCTTCGGGCCGCTCGGCATGCGGGATACCGGCTTCAAGCTCGATGCTGGCCGGCGCGCACGGCTCTCCGGCATGCATGCGCGCCAGCCCGACGGATCGTTGCAGGAAATACCGTTCGAGCTGCCCCAGGAACCCGAATTCCACATGGGCGGGGGCGGCCTGTACGGCACGGCGGGCGACTATCTCAAGTTCGAGCAGGCTTTTCTGCACGAGGGCCGGTTCAACGGCGCGCAGGTGCTGAAATCCGAGACCGTGCGATCGATGGCTCAGAACCACATCGGCGATCTCCATGTGCGCCTGCTCGAGACCGCCATGCCGCCTTATTCCAACGACGCGGAATTCTTTCCCGGCATGGTCAAGAAATGGGGCCTGGGATTCATGATCAACACCGAGCGCGTGCCGGGCCGCCGCGGCGCAGGGAGCCTCGCCTGGGCGGGGCTGGGCAATACCTATTTCTGGATCGATCCGGATGAGGGGGTGGCGGGCGTCATTCTCGCGCAGCTCATCCCGTTCGCCGATCCGAAGGTGCTCGCCCTGTTCGAACAATTCGAAACCGCAGTCTACGCGGCGCTGCACTAGGTCGAGCGCAATGCGGACGGCCGTCAGGTCCCGGCTCGAGCTTGCCGCCCTGGTGCTTGCCGCCGGCCCATGCTGCGCCGACGCCCAGACGCCGGAGCGGATCGCGCCGGATGTGGACTGGGCGAACGCCGAAATCGTGGCCGTCACCATGGTGAACTACGAATTTGTTCCGGACCGGCTCAGCTTTCGCCGTGGCGTGCCGTATCGCTTGCACCTGGAGAACCACGGATCCGAGATTCACGATTTTTCCGCGCCGGAGTTCTTCAAGGCGATCGAGCTGAGAAATCCGGAAGTGCTGGGACCCTATGCGACGCGGATCGTGGTGCGGGCGAACGAAGCAAAGGACATGGATTTCATCGCGACGCGGGCCGGCTCCTACGAGCTGACTTGCGCCGACCACGACTGGGCCGGCATGACGGCTCGGATCACGGTCGAGTGATGCCATGCATCTAACAGAAAGGCCGTCGCTCGCGCGCATAGCAGGCAGCCGAACGGAACAAATTCTCGGCCATCAGCCCGGGCTCGGCGCTGGCGCGCGCTTCATAGATCGCCGCAACCGCATCGCCGACTTCGGCCGCCTCCGGGCTGCACTCGAGCGCGAAATCGGCGAGATGGCAGGCCAGGCGCAGGTCCCCGGATCGGGCCAGCTCCCGGGCGCGGCGAGCAAGCACGTCACCGCCGCCGCAAAGCTGCGCGATCTCCCGCGCCAGCGCCTCGCGCGACGCCGGCTTGAGCTCGCTCGGGCGTCCGTTCCACCAGCCGCCGTAAAAGCGGATGATGTTGCGGACGATGAACTCGGCTTCGTCGTAGACGGGCTGCAGCCAGGGCGAGCCCGACGCCGGAGGCTCTACGCGGTGCACGATGTCGGTGTGAGGCGGCGCTCCGTCGTTGAGCGCGGCGAGCGTCTGCTCGACGATCGCTTCCAGATATTCGGCGGTCTCGATCAGCATGCGCTGGATTTTCGCCGGATCGCGGACCACCGGGCCGCCGTGCCCGGGACAGAGGCTGCTGGGCGCGAGCGCCGCGATCCGGCGCAACCCGTCCGCCCAGTCCCAGGGATAGCGCTGCACCTTCTGCGGATTGCCGGCGTTCGGCACCGCGTTGATGATCAGATCGCCGGTGCACAGCACGGAGCGTTGTGGACACCAAACCCAGCAATGGTCGTCGGTCTCGGCGCGGCAGTGATGGATTTCGAACTCGAGCCCGCCGACTCGAAACGCGAAGTCGCGGTCGAACAGGGTGTCGGGCAGCAACTCGGGGCGGCGGAAATTGTCGTATTCCTCGCCCGCCTGCGTGCGCTCGGCGCTGCCGCCGAATTGCCGGGCATTGATGGCGGCATTGTAGCGGCGGGTTCGCTCGTATCGCTCGAAACGGTCGAGAATCGCCCGCTGGGCGATGATCCGCGGCTTGGGCTGTCCGGGTTGCAGGAACGCCGCAAGCCCGAAGGCATGATCGACGTGACCATGGGTGAAAATCGCGGTGTGGATCGGCGCCGCCGTCTTCTCGCGCAGCAGGGCGGCGAGCGCGGGCGCGAGCGGCGCCATTCCGGAATCGACCAGCACGATTCCCTCATCGGTCTCGAACGCGGTAACCCCGCTGAATCGCGATTGGAACCAGGTCCGTTCCGCGACTTCGACCGGGCCGCCGGACCAGAAGAATTTCGCCTCCTCGGGGCTCTTGCCGCGCATCGCGCGAAAATGATCGGCGGCCTTCATGCTCCCTCCTCCCCGCAGGATTTCATCCATCGTGCCGACGCGATCGGCCGGCAAATCCGGGTTTTCCATGTAGCACATCGGCGGATCGCGTGCCGGAGACGATGCGGCCTCAGCCGGCGGGAACCAGGTCGCGCCGACATAGTTGTTTGCAGGTACAAGCGAGAGCGGGAGGAGTTAGGAGCGTACATTGTTCACTACACTGGTCTTGATCTGCTCGCTGGCGATCACGCCCGATCTGCGCGAGTGCAATCGCAATAATGCCGTTCACGTGGTCCAGGTACCCGAACAATACGCGGTGCCCGGCTCCTGCTTCATGCATGGTCAGGCCTATGTGGCCGGGACCTCGATCGGCCAGCAATTGGCCGAAAACGAGAGCGTCAAAGTGCTCTGCATCAAGGGCACCACCCCGACCAAGAACGTCGGCTGAGCCGCTCACCGCTCGATTGCACGGCGGCCCCGCCCCGCCCGTCTGCGAACGCACGCGCCCGCCCGCGCCGGGCGGCGGCGCGCTTGCGCGGCCTTCATCCGCGATTGGCAATCGCGGCCCGCGTCCACTAGCATCGTGCCGAGCTGCGCGTGCCGGGGTGGTCGATGGCGGGGTGCGTTCGCGTCACTGCAGCAGGGATGCTGGTGCTCGTGCCCGCCGCGGCATGGGCCCAAGCTTCCCCGCGTGCCGTCGAGCTGCCGACCATCGAAGTCGTCGAATCCTCGCCGCTGTCGCCGGCCGATCTCGACCGCGACAAGGTTCCGGCAAACGTGCAGAGCTTGTCCGCGCCCGATTTCGACCACGCAAAATCGCCGGACTTGCTCCAGGCGATCGCGCAACATCTGCCCGGCGTCACGCTGAGCGACCAGACCGGCAACCCGTTCCAGCTCGACCTGAATTACCGGGGATTTACCGCCTCGCCGGTGCTGGGAACGCCGCAGGGCATCGCGGTTTATCAGAACGGGGTGCGCATCAACGAAGTGTTCGGCGACACGGTCAACTGGGACCTGATCCCGGAAATGGCCATCCAGCGCATGACGCTCGTTCCCAACAATCCGATCTACGGACTCAATGCGCTCGGCGGCGCGCTCTCGCTCGAGATGAAGAACGGCTTCACCTATCAGGGCGTCGAGGGTGAGGTGCGCGGCGGATCGTTCGGCCGGCGCGCCGTGGCCGGCCAGGCCGGGGGACAGAACGGCAACTGGGCGGCCTACGTCGCCGCCGACGCCATCAACGACGACGGCTGGCGCGACCATTCGCCCTCCCAGCTGCGCCGGATGTACGCCGACGTGGGTGCGCGCGATGACAAGAGCGAGTTCCACGTCAATTTCACCGGGGCTTCCAACGACCTCGCGGGCATCACCGTCACGCCGATCGAGCTGCTGAGCCGGCGCTGGAACAGCGTCTATACTTGGCCGCAGACCACGCAGAACGATCTCGCGTTCCTGACCGCAAACGGAAGCTACAAGGCGACCGACACGCTGTCGTTCCAGGGCAACCTCTACTACCGCGGATTTTGGCAGAGGCATGTGGACGCCAATACGTCGGAGGCGCAGCCCTGCACCGACCCGAAGTTGCTCTGCATCGGCGACAACACGACGTCCCTGATCCAGGGCCGGAAAGTTCCGAACCCCTTTCCCAGCGGGACGGTGTTCGGCGAGATCGATCGCACCCGGACCGCCGCAAACAGCTTCGGCGGGTCGTTGCAAGCGACGAGTACCCAGCGGGTGTTCGAGCACGACAACCATTTCGTCGTCGGCGTCAGCCTCGATCATGGTCGCGTGCAGTACACAGGCAACAGCGAACTCGGCACCATCGGCCAGGATCTGTTCGTCACGGGAACCGGCGTCTTCATCGACCAGCCGGCAGGAGACGTTGCGCCGGTCGCCCTGCTGGCGACGACACGCTACACCGGCATCTACGCCACCGATACGCTCGACGTGACGGCGAAGCTCGCGGTGACGGCCGGCGGGCGCTTCAACATCGCGCAGATCAAGCTCGAGGACGAGATCGGCACCGCGCTCAACGGCAACGAAAGATTCTCCCGCTTCAATCCGGTGATCGGCGCGACCTACAAGATCGCGCCGGAGCTCACGGCTTATGCCGGCTATTCGGAGGCGAACCGTGCGCCGACCCCGCTCGAGCTCGGCTGCGCCGATCCGACGCGGCCGTGCCTGATCGACAATTTCCTGGTCTCCGACCCCCATTTGAAGCAGGTGGTCTCCCACACCTACGAGGCGGGCCTGCGCGGTCGGCTGGACCTGGGCGAGGGCCACGGCCGCCTGAACTGGAGTCTCGGCCTGTTCCGGACCGGCAATACCGACGACATCATCAATATTGCCAGCCCCGTCGCCGGACACGGATTTTTCCAGAACGGCGGCAAGACGCGGCGGGAAGGCCTCGAGGCCAGCGCCTCCTACAAGCAGGACCGCTGGACCGCGTATGCCAATTACACCTTCATCGACGCGACCTTCCAGAGCCGGCTGACCTTGTCGTCGCCGAACAATCCCGCCGCGGATGCGAACGGGAACATCTTCGTCGTTCCCGGCGATCGCATTCCGGCGGTGCCGCAGCATCGGTTCAAGGCCGGCGCCGAATACGCAGTGACCGAGCCGTGGAAGATCGGAGCGGATCTCAACGTCGTCGGCAGCCAGTACCTGGTGGGCGACCAGTCCAACCAGAATCCGAAGGTGCCGGCCTATTGGGTGGTAAATCTCCACACCTCGTATCAGGTCTCCAAGCACGTCGAGCTGTTCGGACTGGTGCAGAACCTGTTCGATCGGCGCTATTACACGTTCGGGACGTTCTTCGATCCCCACGCGATCCCGTTCCTAGGACTGACCGACCCTCGCACCTTGGCGCCCGGCATGCCGCTCGCGGCCTATGCCGGACTGCGCGCGACGTTTTGATGCCTCAAAACTCCAGCCCGAATTGCACCTTGGCCTGATGGCGCTCGAAATTTGTCAGGTCGAGCGAGCCGGAAAAATTCGCGGCGCGGCCGGCGATCTGCGGGCTCCAGGCCGCGATCACCCACAGGCGCTTCGACAGTCGCGCATACAGCGTCGGGCCGAAGAACAGCGCCTGCCCGGCGAATTTTTCGAGCGCGAAACCCTGATAGGCGCGCAGATAACGGGCTTCGGCACCGATGAGAATGCCCGGCTCGATTTGGACCATCAGTCCGGCGGCGGGCCCGAACGTGGCCTCGCGCGACCAGGCGCCGGTGAGGTGCGAGTGCGTCGCCTCGGGCTGGTAGACGAGGTTGAAGGCGGCGAGCACCCGATCGGGCACGAGCTCCTTGTCGAGCAGGAGCGAGAGATCGGCGCCGTAGCGGTCGACCGGCTCGCCGCTCGTGGGGTCGACACGGCCCCAGTGCGGCTCCGCGTCGATGGCGAGCCCAAATCCCGCCTGTTGGCGCTCGATCAGCCGGTATCGCAGATCGAACGAGAGCGAATCGAAGGCGCCTTGCCGGCGGTCCTCGAGCCCGGCAATACGCGAAATATCGTGATAGGCCGCGGACAAGGTTGCCGAAGCGCGCAAATTCTCGATCGGTACGAACTCGGCTTCGAACGCCGGAGCCGCGGCGAAATACGATCCGGGCCGCTTGCCCCAGCGCGCGACGGTCTCGCCTTCGATCTCCTTGTCGCCGGGCTCGCCGACGTCGGTCCCGATCATGAATCCGAACAGATGCTCGGTATCGATGCGCTGCGCGTGGGCAACGGAAGACCATAGCATTGCCGCAAAGATGGCAGCTGCAACGAAGCTTGTTCGCTGTGAGCGTGCCTCGGCAGAATCGAACAAACACCCCCCTCCCCATCCCTCCCCCACAAGGGGGGAGGGAGCAGAACGTGGCTCGGTTGGAGTCAAATGCGATAGGCCTGCTTCTCGAGGGGGAGGTGTTCGGAGCCAGCCGCTAAGCACGTGCGATCTCATAAGCGCCATCTCAGTCCGTACCCGCCAGCAAGGCGAGCGCCGCCGCGGGCGCGCAATGAGACGCCGCCGCGCGCACATGCGGCGCGACATCGAGCAAGCTCTCGAAGCCGACGCGGGTGCGGCCGAGACGGCGCGCGACTTCGCCGATGATCGCGCCACCGATGCCGGCCGCGACGATCGGCGCCTCGCCGGGTAGTTCTCCGCGGGACACGACCAACAGGGCGGCATCGGTGATGGTGCGGATCTGGGCCTCGGCGAACCATCGTGCCAGCAGGGTCCAGTCTTGGCCGTCCGCCACGTCGCGCCCCACCATGCGGGCGAGCCGGGCGCGCGAGGCGGCGAGCGTCTTGGGGCGGCCGTCCGCCGTCGGCATCTGGTCGACGCCATCGGCCAGGTTCTCCAGCAGCCGGTAAACGTCGGCCATATTGGCGAAATTCTCGGCGACCAACGGCGTCCAGCTACCGGCGACCGGCGCGCGTTCGGCAATCGCGATGACGAAGCTGCGCACCAGCCCGGTGTAGACCAGCTCGCCGCACGCCAGCCGTTCGGCATCGGTGTAGCCGCGCGCCACGATGGCGCCCGCCGTGACCGGAACGATGTCGGTCGTGGTCGATCCCATGTCGATCAGCAGCGCGGTGCCCGGAAGCTTTGCGAGCAGCGCCGCGGTCGCGTGCCAGTTCGCCGAAGCGATGTCCTCGGCGTGGCGCACCGCCGCTTGCGGCGCGATGAAACCCGCCCGGCCGGCATAGAGCACGACCCGTTCCGGCTCGAGTGCGCACACGGCCGCCGCCGCCAGCCGTTCGACCCCTTCAGTCCGGGACGCAAACGTGTCGGCCAGTTCGCCGGTCATGGTGCAGATGTGGCGGTCGGCCCTGCCCATCTTCGGCTTGGCTCGCGCAAAAGCCTGCTCGAGCGCCTCGAGACCCAGCCGGAGCGGAGATGCGACCTGTACGGCATCGACGATGCGGCCGTGTTCGGCACGCGCCGCTTTGAGATGCGCGCCGCCGATGTCCCACCCGACCACACAAGCCATGTCCCGACCGCGCCGCCCCATGATAGCGTCGCGGCACAATACACCCGGCATCGCTCTCTTGGAAAAGCCGCGAACCATGGAGGTCATTCCGGTTCTCGATCTGATGGGCGGGTCGGTCGTGCGCGCCCGCATGGGGGATCGCGCGCACTACCGGCCCATCGCGACGCCGCTGTCTCCCGGCAGCGATCCGCTCGACGTGGCGCGCGGATTGTTGCGCATCGGCGCCTTCGAGCGCTTCTACGTGGCCGATCTCGACGCAATCGCGGGCAAGGGCGAGCATCGCGTCGTGCTGTGCCGGCTGCGATCCGAGCTCGACCTGGAATTATGGGTGGACGGCGGCATTGCCGATCTCGCCGCCGCGCGCGATTGGCTGGACGCAGGACTGGGTTATTTGGTGTTCGGCAGCGAGACGCAGACGGATGCGGCGCCCGTTCGCCGTCTTTCCGCCGACCCGCGCGTCGTGCTCTCGCTCGATTTCCGCGGCGAAGATTTCCTCGGGCCGCCGGCGCTGCTCGCCGAGCCGGATGCGTGGCCCGATCGCGTGATCGTCATGACGCTGGCGCGCGTCGGCAGCGGCGCGGGACCGGACTTCTCCCGCATCGCCGCGATCCGCGCCCTCGCGGGACCGAGAAAACTCTACGCCGCCGGCGGCATTCGCGGCGCCGCGGACCTTGCCGATCTCGCGCGCGCCGGCGTCGCGGGCGCGCTCGTCGCCTCCTGCCTTCACGACGGCGCTCTTACCGCGCGGGACATTGCCGCGCTGAGCGGCGCGCGCGCTTACGCGCGCGGAAGGGAGCCATAGCTCCCTTCCGCGGCATTTCGGCGGATACGGCCGATCTCGTCCGGCCTCCGCTTAGGCGGCGAACGGATGCTTGACCTTGTCGCGCTGCGCGACCACTTGCGAGGGCTTGGGCTCGCCGGCCACCGCGCGCGCGAGCGCCTCCTTGGTGGCGCGATAATTGTAATCCTGGATCTTCTTGTTATCGGTCGCATCCCAATGGATGAACACCCCGACGCAGATGAAGAGATCGTCCGCCTCGGATTCCGGGACGACGCCTTCGGCGACGCTGTCGGCGACCGCCTTGGCCACCGCATGCTGCGCCGGCCCGAACATCTGCACAGCCTGCTTGGCACCCTTGATCGTCACCTTGTTGAACAGAATCGTCGAAGGCTTGCAGGCCAGGTTTGGGGCCACCAACGCAAGCAGCGAGGTGAAGCCTTCCTTGTTGTTCGTCAAGGCATTCGCGAACGCGGTCTCGGCTGCGCTGCCGCGCGGTCCGATCAAGAGATCGATGTGGGCGACCTCGTTGCCTTCGCCGACGAGCGATTCACCGACGCAGAGTTTCGTGATCTTTGCCATTTGCCAACACTCCTCCCGAGGAAAAGCGACGCCTCGCCGACGGCCACGTGTCCGTCGACCGGCAGAATGGCTACCCTTGTTGTCAGCATCCGGCAGGAGATGCCGGACCGGTTAGCCGGATAGCTGCGGAAGCGCGTCCCGCTCGGCAAAGTCAATCATTGTTGCAGGCGGACGGCAAGATGTTCCGTAGCCGATTTGCGAACAGCGTCGCGACGGTCAGATCCGCGCTGGTGCCGGGATTGACCGATCGCCCTTTCAGCGATCGGTCGTACGCCAGCAGCTCCGGCAGGATCTCGGTCGGGTCGCGTGCGGCCTCGAGCCGGTCGCGCAAATGCGCGGCGGCGCGGCGAACCTCCTCGGCGGTTTCGGCGCCGTGCTCGCGGACGATATGGCTGTCGCAAAACGCCGAGGCAAAGCCGAGGAACACCGATAGCGTCGCCCATTTGCGTTCGCTCCCGCGCGCCAGCGCCGCTTCGAGAACCGGTTCGCCGAGCGTGAACACGTCGTCGAAATCCGACACGTATTGCCGCGCGATGCGGTCGCGATCCGCCGCCTCGGCCATGGCCTGCCGCAACGTCACCTGTGCGGGCGCGAATACGTCGTGCCGCTCGGCGCGGCCGAGACCCCCGGGAGCCGCCGCGACGATCGCGCGGAATGCG
>WNFW01001741.1_pt1 | contig 22126 bp, 20 predicted proteins | sample 5400131 | NCBI WGS metagenome assembly WNFW01 (sample SAMN13153362, study PRJNA577476) | soil metagenome | isolation source: 20 cm soil or saprolite under grassland replicate 1 | place: USA:California | collected 2016-06-15 | reverse complement strand
TGACCGTCCGGCGCGTCGAGGAACTCGAGAAGCAGACGCGGCACGATCTGATGGCCGTCGTCCTGGCCCTGACGGAAGCCTGCTCCGGAGACGCGGGAAAGTATGTGCATCTCGGCGCAACGAGCAACGACATCCAGGATAGCGCCACGGCCCTCCAGATCCGCGAGGCCATCCGCGTCCTCGAAGAGGATCTCGATGGACTGATCGACGCCTTTGCAGACCTCGCGATGAAGCACAAGAAGACGATCATGCTCGGCCGCACGCACGGTCAAGCGGCGGTGCCGATCACCTTCGGCCTCAAGATCGCGGTGTTCGCCTCCGAGGTCGTGCGGCAGCGAGAGCGCCTGCGAGAGGTCGCCCCGCGGATCGTCGTCGGCAAGATGTCGGGGGCCGTCGGCACCGGAGCCGCGTTCGGCCCGAGGGCGATGGACATCCAATCCGCGGCGATGAGCGACCTCGGGATCGGAGTGGAGGAAGCGGCGACCCAAGTCGTCGGCCGCGATCGTCACGCGGAGTTCATCGGCGTCGTCGCGAACCTCGCCGCCTCGCTCGAGAAGTTCTGCACGGAGGTGCGCAACCTTCAGCGGACGGAAATCGGGGAAGTCGCGGAGGCGTTCGATGCCGAGTCGCAGGTCGGGAGTTCCACGATGGCGCACAAGGAGAACCCGGTCGCCTCGGAGAATGTCTGCTCCCTCGCCCGCATCGTGCGGTCCCTCGTCATCCCGGCGCTGGAGGACGTGCCCCTCTGGCATGAGCGGGACCTGACGAATAGCGCCGCCGAGCGGATCCTGCTGCCGCACGCCTGTGTCTTGATCGACGAGATGCTCGCGCGCACAACGGAGGTCTTCCGGACCCTCCGCGTGTTCCCGGACCGCATGCGGGCGAACCTCGAGGCGACGAACGGACAGGTCATGGCGGAGGCCGTGATGATGGCCCTCGCCGGCAAGGGACTCGGTCGCCAGGAGGCGCACAAGCTCGTGCGGGAGGCCGCGCAGGCCGCTCGGACAAAAGCGATCCACCTTCGCGAGGCCCTCCAGGCGGAGCCGCAAATCGCGAAGCTCCTTTCGAAAGCCGAGATCGACGCCGCCCTGAACCCAGAAGCCTATCTCGGGCAAAGCGTGGCGATCGTCGAGTCCACGATCAAGCGACTGCGCTAGCCCGGCGGCTCCGGTCGTTTCGGCCGTCGCGGTCCCCCGGCGGCGGGCCCTCGCTCGTCCGAAGTCTTCGACTCGAGATCCATTTCGGTCGACCCAGGAGGATTCTCAATCGGCTGGCCAAGTCTCCCCGCGGCCTCTGTCGGCGGACGCCTCGGGAACAGGCCTTCCTCGCGGAACCATTCAATCGCGTCGCGCATGGTTCCTTCGATCGGACGGTAGGTCATCCCGAGCTCTCGAACCGACTTGTCGTTGTCCATCATGGCCCCGGTCAGGAGGAAATCCGCGAGCCACGCGGGGAGCTGCGGCGAGGCCCGGGTGACATGGGCCCAGGCTTCCCCCGCCCGCGAAGCGAGCCACAACGCCCTCCCGCCGATGTGCCGGGAAGGCACGGGAGTCCCGGAGATCGAGCTCGCCACTCGGATGAGATCGCCCCACTTGCGGTCCTCGCCCGAGATGATGTATCGTTCGCCGATGCGTCCGCGCTCGTACGCCAGGAGATGCGCGCGGGCCACGTCGTCCACGTCGACGACGGGGAGGAACGACTCCTCCGCGAACGTCCCCGGCCATTCCCCGTTCACGAAGGATAGGAGGTACTTCCCCGTATTCCGCGTGTCCCCGGGTCCCATGATCACGCCGGGAATCAACGTGATCGCCGGGAGACCTCGCTGGCGGTAGGCGGCCGCGACGTGACGCTCCGCTTCGGCCTTCGACTCCTCGTAGGCGCCGAACACCTTGCCGGGCGGACTGTCCTCGCGGATCCGGACGCCCGGCGTGACGCCGATGCCGGACAGGCTGCTCGTGAAGACGAACCGGTGGACCGAAGCGCGCAAGGCCTCATCGATCATGCGGTCCGTCCCGGCCACGTTCACCCGAGTGAATTCTCCGGGCTTGCGGACCCACGGTTCCACGAGGGCGGCGAGATGGAAGACGCCATCGACGTCGTTCATCAAGCCGCGGATCGTTTCGGGACGGGTCACGTCGCCGACTGCAGGCTCGAGGTTCGCGTCCTCGGGAAGGCGATTCCGCTCCGACTCGAGGACCAACGCGCGGACCTTCCATCCGGCATCGAGCAAACGCCGCACGACGCGGCGGCCGACGAAGCCGGTCCCGCCCGTCACGAACGCCCGCAAGGTCATCGCGGCCGGAAGGATTCGCGAGGTTAACAACGTGTCGCCCTCTCCCATTTCCGATCGTCCCGAGAACCCTTAAGAGGCCTCCGCGACTTCCGACGGTGGATGCAGTTCGCGAGGGTCGTGGAGGTGTACGACAAGATCGAGGCGACGACGAAACGCCTCGAGATGACAGACCACCTCGTGAGGCTGTTGCGCGACACGCCCCTGGAGGATCTCGACAAGGTCGTGTACCTGACCCAGGGCCGCATCCATCCCGATTACATGGGCATCGAGCTCGGTCTCGCGGAGAAGATGGTCCTCCGGGTGGTCACGCACGCAACGGGCCTCGACGAATCGAAGGTCAATCGAATGTGGAAGGACAAGGGAGACCTCGGGTTGGTCGCGGAGGACGCCATCTCGGCCCGACGTCAGAAGCCGCTCGAGTCGATCCCGCTCACCGTCGCCAAGGTCTACGAGAACCTCGACGCGATCGCCAGCGAATCGGGAGAAGGGAGCCAGGAACGCAAGGTCCGACTGCTCTCCGACCTCCTCGGAAACGCGACGCCGCGGGAGGCGAAGTACATCGTGCGGATGGTCGTGGGCAAGATGCGGCTCGGCGTCGCGGACATGACGATCGTCGACGCCTTGGCCCTCACCTTCGCGACGAAGGCGGATCGAGACCGCGTGGAGCAGGCCTACAATGTCTCTTCGGACCTGGGGGAGGTGGCCCGGGCCATCTCGACGAAGGGACTCAAGGGCCTCGACGAGATCCGCCTGAAACTGTTCCGCCCGATCCGTGCGATGCTCGCGGAGCGCTTGGAGACCCTCGAGGAGATCTTCAAGCGGATGGGGAAGGTCGCCCTGGAGTACAAGTACGATGGACTCCGGGTCCAAGCCCACGTCTCGCGCACGAAGGTCCAGCTCTTCTCGCGGCATCTGGAGAACATCACCGAGCAGTTCCCGGAAATCGTCGAAGGCCTTCGAACCGCGATTCGAGGCCGGGACGCAATCGTCGAGGGAGAGGCGGTCCCGGTGGACTCGAATACGGGAGAGTTCCTCCCGTTCCAGGAGGTCAGCCGCCGGCGCGGGCGGAAGACCGACGTCGACCGGATGGCCAAGGAATTCCCGGTGACCTTGTTCTCCTTCGATTGTCTCTTGCGCGACGGCGAGGATCTCACGCCTCGCCCGTACACCGAGCGACGCAAGGCGCTGGAGGCCGTCGTCGGAACCGGCGAAACGATTCGGTACTCCACGTCCCGCGTGACCGAGAGCGTGAAAGAAGCGGAGAAATTCTTCGACGAAGCGCTGCAGGCGGGATGCGAGGGCCTCATGGCGAAGGCGCTCGATTCTCCGTACGAAGCCGGGGCCCGCGGCTTCCAGTGGATTAAGTTCAAGAAGGAATACAGCGCCGCGCTGAGCGACACGATCGACCTCGTCGTGGTCGGCGCCTTCGCGGGTCGCGGGAAGCGAGCGGGGAGCTATGGAGCCTTGCTGATGGCCGCTTACGACGAAGAGGCGGACATGTTCCGTACGACCTGCAAGCTCGGGACCGGTTTCGATGACGAAACCTTGAGGAAACTCCCGGAGAAATTGAAGGGGGCGCGGCAGGATCGACGGCCCGCCCGCGTGGACTCCAAATTGGAGGCGGACGTGTGGTTCAACCCGGAAGTGGTCCTCGAGGTTCGCGGAGCGGAGTTGACCGTAAGCCCGGTCCACACGGCGGCGGCCGGGGTCATTCGACCGGGCGCGGGACTCGCAATCCGATTCCCGCGATTCACGGGCCGTTGGCGGGATGACAAGGGACCCGAGGACGCGACCACCGTCAAGGAGTTGCTCGAGATGTATCGGTCGCAGCTCAAACGCACGAAGGCGTCTCCGTAAGGGTCCGCTCTCCGCGCAATCAGTGGGTCTCCGCGAATTCGCGCAAGATTGCTGGAAACTGCCGTGGGTCCGCGACCTGAAGGGCGCCTTCGGGCAGCTCGCGCGATGCATCGATGGTCGGCTTGCCGAACAGGCACGTGGCCATCCCCAGAGACGACGCTCCCCGGAGGTCCTGGGGGGAATCGGAGACGAACATGCTCTGGTCGGCGGGGGCCTTCAGCGACCGTAGAGCGGCTTGGTAGATCGGAGGGTTCGGCTTGTACGACTTCACGTCCTCCGAGGTGACGATGGCGTCGAAGTAGAGCCCGAGGGGCAAGTGCCGAAGGAGTCGGTTCACGTTCTCCCGATCGCCGTCCGTGACGATCGCCAATCCCGCGGAAAGGCTTCGGACCTCCTTCAGCCATTCCTCCGACACGCCGGAGACGAAGCGGACCCGCGTCTCGAAATCGTCCCATCCCTCCCGCAAGATGAAGCCCGCCTCTTTGTCACTCAGTCGAATCCCGCGGTCCCGCAACAAATTCCCCATGACCGAGGAGGCCACCTCGAACTCGCGGACGAATGCTTGGCCGGGGGAACGCGGCATCGCTCGCGATGCATCCGAGATCCACTGACGCACGATCGCTGGGAGCTCGGGACGGAGGGCCGGATACTTAGACGACAGGTTCGCCGCGAGGGAAACCAAGAGTTCCTTGAGGTCGACGAGGGTTTCGCCCAAGTCGAACAGGACAAAGGGTTTCGTCATCGGTCCTCCTTCGAGGGGCGGAGCCGGTTCAAAAGCCGCGAGCCTCCCGCCGCTTCATGTATTCCTGCAAACTGATTTCCGGACCAAGGGCACCGATCATCCGGTCGTAGTCGTCGTTCGTCGCATGGTTCATCTTCTCGCGCATCGCGCTCGCCTGTTGAAATTCGAGGCCGAAGGTGGCACGCAGTAGGGCCCGGTAGTCGGAGCCCTCGAGGAGGGACCGCGCCGCCAAGCCTCCCGTGATCACCGAGTACCGGAAGCCGAACCCGGCGACGGCATCTTGGAATCCGCCGGCCTCGCCGGCGAGCAACGTGCCGTCTCGGACGGCCCCGGAAATCGGATCCGGAGCAACGTACGCCCGGCCGAGGATCCGTCCTACCCGCTTCCCCGATCCGACGATCTCGCGGATCCAGGGAAGATCGAAGGCGTTCTCGGTCCTCGCGAGGAGTCGGTCGAAGTCCAGCTCGCTCCAGGACACGCTGTACATCGAGTGGAATCCGATCCCCGGCGTGATCGCGAAGTATCCTCCCGGGGCCACCTCGTTGTCGAACAGCGCGTAGGCCGTATCCCTCGGAAGATCGCTCCCGGCCTCGCTGATCGAGTAGCCAGCCCCGAGGATGTTGTACCCGTCGCGGGGCGGTCCCGTCGCCGCGATGTCCGCGTCGGTCGGATCGATCTCTTCGTCGAAATGGAAGCGCGCGCCCGCGGCCTGGGCGCGGCGGAACAAAATCTGATCCACGGTGTGATCCTCCCGACCGCGCATGAACAGGTAGTGAGCCGGGCCTCGGATCACATTCCGGGCGTTCGGGGACACGCGAATCGTCGCGAGGACCGTGCTGAACGGCGGGAGGTCGAATCCGAACGACTGCAGCTCCTCGAGCACGTCCCGCTCGCGGTAGTTCCGGATCCCTTCCGTGTGTGGCCCGGAACTCGGAAGGAGGCGAGACTTTTTTTCGTAGACCTCCACGGGTCGGTTCGCCTTCGACAGGACATAGGCCGCGGTCAATCCGGCGAGGCCCGCCCCCGCAATCCGGACCTTCTCCACCACGGCATCGAAAACGGTCCCGGGACAAAATAGGTTCCGTCGACGATGTCCCGATTCGGCCCCGGACGCGGTATGCTGGATAGGACTCAGGAACCCCGGTTTATATATGGCCTATTCCATTTTGAAGGCACTCCAGATACGGTCTCCGAACCTCCCCCGGCATCCGTGAACCAATGGACATCTACGATCTGCTGCGCGTCCTCCCCCTCGCCTCGGCGCTGACCTGGTTCATCCTCGCCGCATTGCAAGTCTACCGCGACCGAATTCACACCTGGACGGAGACGTTCTTCCTCCTCTCCTGCATCTTCGCGGGCCTCTACGCGACCTGGGACTTTCTCTTCTTCACGGCGGGGGACTCCAACTTCGCGACCTTCGCTGGCCGCATGAGCTTCTCGAGCGCGATCGTCACCTCGTTGTTCCTGCTCCTCTTCACCCTCGTGTACATTGATCGCATGCGGCGGGTCTACTGGTCCTTCGGGATTTTGACCATCGCCGTCCTGATCCTCTTCTGGCTCATCGGGCTCGAAGGCGTCAACCAACTCTCGGGCGGTCTGTGGATCCCGGTCTTCAACGAGACGGTCCTCCTCATCGTCCTGGCGTACATCGGGTCGTACAGCCTCGGCGGGATCGTGAACGTCTATCGTCTCCACAAGATCGTCCGCGATGTGAGCCCCCAACTCGCTCGGAGGACGCGCGGTTTCCTGATCGTGTTCACCCTGATTATCTTCCTCGGACTGGGGACGAACGGCGTCCTCGGTGCGCTGCGCTCCCAGGTCCCGCCGCCGTTCTCGACGCTCCTCCTCGTCGTGGCGGCAGCCACGATTTACACCTTGTATCCCGGGAGTCGCCAGCGCATCTCGGAGGCTGTCCGCCGATTCCAGGCCCGCCGGTATTCGATCAAGGCCTCGTTCCTCACCTTCGAGGACGGGACGTTGATCGGCGCCAAAGCGAGGGAGGGGGAGACGGCCATCGATCAAGATCTGTTCGGGGCCACCCTCGATGTGATCCAGAATTTCATGCGCACTTCCTTCCCGATCCTCCGCGGGAAGGCCCTCAGCTCGATCACCCACGGCAACTACACGCTCGTCGTCGAGCGGGCCCGTCACACCTACCTCACGGTGGTCCTGGAGGGCGAGGAGTCGGACCAACTCCGGCGGCAGATGCGAGACCTCTTGCTCGATTTCGAGGCGAAGAACCGGCAGACGCTCCTGGCGTGGCGAGGGATCCCGGAGGAGGCGAAAGGGACGGACCAGATGCTGACGTCCCTGCTCGCGGAGGCTCCGCTCCTTTAGCAGTAGACTTGGATCAGCCCGACGGGCGAACCGAGGACGAACAGCTTTCGAGGTTTCGGATGGAGGCGGACGATCTTCTGGCGGAGCTTGATCTCCCGGTCGCGATAGCGGGCCTTCATCTCATCGACCGATGCGTACGTCTTCGAGAGGGACTCCCCTTGGTGCAAGAGCTTCGATAGGTACGTCACCGCGACCATCGCCGCGTATTCGTCGAAGTTCCAGTTGCTGTGGACCGAGCCGTTCTGGGAGTAGACGTACGAGGCCCGACGCATCCGCGTCGGAATCCAACCCCCCGCGATGCCGAGCTTCGTGTGCCGCACGACGACGTCGATCGACGGCAGGACGTCGAGCAGCTCGCGGCCGGACGGCGTGAGGAACCATTCCTCTTCGTAGTCCATCAGGAAGTGCGCGTCGAACTTTGGCTCCGCGGGCAAGGGGAAGGCCCGTCGGAAATCCGCCGCAAGCTCGTACCCGCTCCCGATGCCCTCCAGGTGGATCGCGATCCCATGGCGCCGCGCGTAATGGCGGAACGGGTCGATGCCCTTCGCGAGGACCGCGAGAAACCGCTTCGTCTCCTCGGGCCCCCGCTCCCGATTGTACGCGGTGTGGGTCAAGATCACGTTCGTCTTCGCCCCGAGGCTCGCGAGGGTGTGGACGAGCGCGAGGCAATACAGGCCCGCGTCGGCTTCGACGTCGTAATCGACGGGGACGGACAGCGTGGATCGCGTTCCGTCGGGGATGTCGTACATCACGAGATCGCGCACGCCGGCGAGGGCCTGGTCGGGATCGATCCCGAGGCCGAGGGTATGGGAGAGGGCGTCCCACGATTCGACGAACGCGGAACGGATCGCCTCGGGCGTCGCAAGTTGCAGTGCCCCTTCACTCCGGGCCGGGAGTGGCGTTTGTCCGTCGACATAGTCCGCCGATTCCACGAGGCTTTGAAAGAGGTCCTCCTGGAGGTGGACGTCGACGGAGTCGGCGTCGATGGAATCAGGGGGTTCCAGTCCTGGTTCTTCGGGGGGCGCCGGTGACGTCTTCGGAGATTCATTCGCGGTCACGGGGACATCTCTCTCCCACTGTTCCCAGGAGTGATTATCAGGTATTTAGTCGCTACGAATGCTACGATTTGATAGTGTATGCATCTTTCTGTAGGAACCGTGAAATACCCGCGGGACGATGCCCGGCCATGCCTCGCGGCGTCCCCCCGAAGCCCGCTGAAAAGGTCCAGTTCAACATCCGCGTGGACGGCGAAGTCCTCCGCCGATTCCGGGATTACTGCCGTCGCCACGGCCTCGATCCGCAGGGGCAGATCGTCCTGTTCATGCGGAGGGTCCTCGATACGGAATTCGATTTTCAGGAGCGGCTGTGGTCGGCCCTGAAGGCGGAGACGCCTTGAGCTTCAGCGGCGACAGCCCCGTGTCGAATCGGCGGGCGAGCATCGCGAGTTCCTGGGAGGACACGGCCTCCGGGGCCACGGTCAGGAACAGGCGGCATCGGTGCAGGCTGGCGATGTCCAGGCTGTCCTTGACGAAGGGCAGCCAGGATCGCAGGTCGACGTAGAGCGCGAGCTGCTCGAGGCCCACGAGGACGATGTCCATTCCCTCATGGGTAGCGGCGTAGTTCGCGACCGCGCGCCGACCTTCCGTGTCGAGAGCCTTCGGCCGCACGCAGACGGTCCCGGCCTCGGGTTGGTCCGTCACCCAGACGATCTCGAAGCGGTCGCCGTAGCGCAACCGGGCCTTCGTCGGATGTTCCGTCGTCAGGAGAAGTCCGCGTCGCGCGCCCACGAGGGGCAAGGCGACCGGTGCGTCCTGGGCGTTGATCGTCATGAGAACGTGTTCCGCCCCCGGCGTCGAGGTGGCGATGCTGTCTTGGACTTCGAGGACGCGATCCACCGAACCGCGCAACAGTGCGAGCTGGTCCGGCGGGAAGGTGCCGAGGCCCGCGGCGATGATCACCGTGCCCTTCGAGGCGCTCGCCTGATTCGTGACGCGTTTCAGGAACCTCGCGACGGCGTCGAAGCCGGCCAGAGTGGCGAGGAAATCCAAGTCGTCCAAGAGGACCGCGGTCCCCGGATTCTCACGGAGGAACTTCACGACCGTATGGACGAGCTCGAAGTCCAACGCGTTCGGGCGAACCGTGCGACCTCCGTTGGTGACCGTCGTGATCCAGAGGATGGGCGTGCGCTCGAGACCGAATCGCACGGTGACGCGAGAGGGCGCGAGTCCTGTGACGCAGAGACCGGGTGTGGCGGAGACGATGTCCCGGAACGCGCCCATCGCCGCGCTCCGGCCGTTTTCCAGGACCAGATAGTTGAGGCCACGCTCGAGTCGATGCCGAGGGGCCCTGGCCGTGTGCAGCTCCGTCACCGGCTCGATGACGAGGTACCGGTACCGCGCGACCGCGTACGCGATGAAGATCGACCACACCAGGGTGTAGAGGGAGCCGAGGCCCACGCGGGTGTCGCTCGCCGAGAGGAGAGGCCACAGGAGTTCGGTCACCGCGGCCGGGACGGTGCCCAGAAGGAGACCGCCGAGGACGACGCCGATCATGCGCTGACTCGGTCCCTTCCGCACCCGCCAGTAGGAGCGCACGAACAGGGCGACCCCCGCGAACATCCAGAGGCCGAACACCGGCGCGAAGTACGCGTAGGCCGTGGAGACTCGGGCGCTCGGGCCGAACGCATTGGAGGAGATCCCGTCGATGATGAGGCCCGTCCCGACAATCAAGTAGGCCCAGAAAACGAACGGCGCGTAGATCGCCGCGAGCGCCCACGGACGGCGGATCCACTCACTCTTCGTCGGATACGTGAGGGCGAGATGGTAGAGGGTCGCGGGCACCAGGGCGATGCCGACCCAGGTGAACCGGGCCCAGAACAGGAGGACGTCCGGCGAGGTCCCGACCGCGAGCGAACGTTGCACGATCTCCCCCAGGTCCCAGAGGACGAAGGCGAGCATCACGAGCAGGACCGATCGGTTCGCCGTACCCCGCGGATTCACGCCGAACACGTAGGCGCCGAGGAACGCGCTGACGAGGAGCGCTACGAGGGGGAGGGCGGCCCCCAGGTTGAACACGAAGGCCACGGGCGCGTCGGTCGTCATTCCGACACGATCTCGAAGGTCCCGTGCTCGACGAGGAGCGGGAAGTAGTCGAGGTCATGCTCGGCCCCGCGCATCTTGACGACGCCGATGTACCGGCGGACGGACGTGCTCATGCCGACGTCGACCTCGCGAAGCCGCAGGTGGATGATCGTATCCGCGAGGAATTCCTCGACGCCGAAGTGGGCGAAGGCCGTGGCGTCGCGGGGCATCTCGGAGACGAGGAACGTCGTCGCGTTCAGGTCCCGCAGCTCCTCGAAGAACTGGAAGATTTCGTTCCGCGGGCTCTCGAACGGCGCGAGCGCATAGAGAGCGTCCAGGCTGTCGAGGGCGATCAGGTCGCACCCCATCTCCTCCTTGTACCGGGCGAGCTGACGTCGCAGGCCGAGGAGCCATCGCGGTTGCTCGCGGACCTCTTCGATCTCGCGCCGCAACGCGCGGACGTCGATGATGTGGACGCCCTTCGCGTTCCCGGGGTCCATCCCGAGCGAGGTCATCTGCGCGACGAGGGACGCGCGGCTCTGCTCCATCGACAGGTACAAGCCGGACGAGGCGCGCTCCTTCGCCTCGTGGAACAGGATGCGGTACACGAACGAGGACTTGAGGGAGCCGGGCGGCCCGGCGACGAGGACGATCTGGCCCCGCGGGATGCCGCCGCTCAGCCGAGCGTCCAGGCCAACGACGTAGGTCGGAATCTTGTCCGTGGCCTGGGACAACACGGGAACCCCTCCCCCGCCCCCTGTCGGAACGGAGCGGTCAGCCATCGCGCTTGGCAGTATAGATATTTTTGTGGAGAGGTTCTGTTGTGGCCCGTCCCGACGTTCCAAAAGAATCCTTAAGTTGGCTCGGCCGTTGTTGCCGCGGTCCCATGCCCGCGACGGTGGCCGTCGGCTGTCAATTCGGGGATGAAGGCAAAGGGAAAATCATCGACTTCCTCGCGGCGGATGCCGACGTCGTCGTGCGCTTTCAAGGCGGGGCGAACGCGGGCCACACGGTCCAGGTGGGGGACGAGCTGTACGCGTTCCATCTCCTCCCGTCCGGCGTCCTGCGGAACCGCACGATGAACGTCATCGGGAACGGCGTGGTCATCGACCCCGAGCAACTGCTGAAGGAAATCGACGAGACCCGAGCGCGCGGCCATCCCGTCAAGAACCTGCGGATCAGCGATCGGGCGCACGTCGTCATGCCGTATCACAAGGTCTTGGATGGCCTGGAGGAAAAGCTGAAGGGAGGCCTCGGCGCGGGGACGACCCTCCGCGGAATCGGTCCGGCGTTCGAAGACAAGGTCGGACGCTTCGGGATCCGCATGTGCGACCTGATCGACCCGGAGACGCTTCGCGCGAAACTGAAGACAATCGTCCCAATCAAGCAACGCGTCGTCGACGCCTTAGGCGGAAGCGAGCGGATCGACGCCGAGGCCTTGTCCACGGAATACGAGGCGCACGGGAAGCGGCTCGCCCCGTTCGTCGGAGACACGTCCGCCTGGTTGGACGACGCGATCAAGCGCCGAAAGCGCATCCTATTCGAAGGCGCGCAAGGGACGCACCTGTGCATCGACCACGGCCTCTATCCCTTCGGGACGTCGAGCGACTGCGTCGCGGGCGCCGCGGCGGTCGGGGCCGGCGTGGGCCCGCAGCATCTCACGGACATCCTCGGCGTCGCGAAGGCCTTCACGTCTCGCGTCGGCGCGGGGCCATTCCCGACGGAGCTCGAAGGACCGATCGCGGAGCATCTGAGGGAACGCGGCGGAGGGGAATACGGCACGACCACCCGACGACCGCGGCGGGTCGGATGGTTCGACCTCGTGATGCTGCGGATGGCCGTCCGGGTGAATGGCCTCACCCGGCTCGCGTTGACGAAACTCGACGTGCTCGGAGGCCTGGATCGAGTGCGGGTTTGCATCGGATATCGGCACGACGGCGGCGTCCTCCGGGAATTCCCCGCGAGCATGCGCGTCCTCGCCGACTGCGGTCCGATGTACCGCGAATTCCCCGGGTGGCCCGATCTCCCGGAGGAGGAGTGGATCCGCATCGCCACGCGAGGTCGGAGGGCCCTGCCGGAGACCACGCGCCGCTACGTCGCCTTCGTCGAGTCGCAGCTCAAGGTCCCGGTGCGCGTCCTGTCCGTCGGCCGATCGCGGGCCGCCACGATGGGCGCCTGACTCAGGTCTCACGCCGGTTCGGCCGCGTCGGGGGCGAGCTTCTCGATGCGGTCCCGAAGCTCACAGGCCTTGCAGACGGCGTGGACCGTCGGTTCGCCGCACCGCGCGCAGGCGTTCAGGGTCGCCGGCGGATAGGCCTCCTGGAGGAGCGGTCGCATCTGATCGTAGCCGCGGACAATCGCGTGGCGCGTTCCCGGGCTTTCCTCCTCGAGGCGGTTCAGCATCTCCCGGAACCGACCGCGCTGCGCGCGGTCCGCGTAGGGGCACGTGGCATCGTGGAATTCGATGCCCTTCAAGAGCGCGTACAGGTAGACCTCCTTCTCCGGAATCCTCCGGAGCGGCTGGATGCGGGGGACGAGTCCCGGTTGCCGGCTCTCGTGCGGCCCGAGCCGCGCGAGCTTCTCGACGTCCCCTCGGGCGACGTTCATGAGGATCGACTGAGCCGTGTCGTCGAGGTTCAGGCCGGTCGCCACGTAGTCCGCCCCGACCTCGCGGGCCGCGCGGTTCAGCGCCTGGCGCCGGAAGGGGCCGCAGTAGCTGCATGGGATCGATCCGGGATCGCGGGCCACGACCTCGTCCATCGTATGCCCCGCCGTGTCTTCGTAGGCGAGGATCCGATGCTCGATGCCCAACCGCCCGCAGAGCCTCTTCGCGAACTGGATGCCCGCGGGCCGATAGGAGGCGATGCCCTCGTCGATCGTGATCCCGACGAGCTCGATATCTCGCCGCGTCCCGAGGAAGTCCGCGAGCAGCGAGGCGGTCGTGCTCGAGTCCTTGCCTCCGCTCATGCCGACGGCAATGCGCTCGCCCCCTCGCAGGTCGACCTGCGCGCGCAACTCGCGTTTCGCGCGTCGCTCGACGAAGTCGACGAAGTGACCGCGACAGAGATGTTCGCCGCTGTACCGAACCCACTCGACCGCCGCGGAATCGCATCGGTCGCATTGCACGGGCCGCCGCAAGGCCGAGCGGCTTAATAGTTCATGGGCTCGGCGGCGGGGTGCCCGGCGGCTGCGCCGTTTGGGCCGCTCCGGCGGGCGGGGCGATCGGAGGTGCGGGATAGTACGTCGGCGCGGCGGCGCTCGGTTGGCGCACGAGGAGGTCGTACGCGACCGCGGCGAGGATCAGGAACCAGGCGCCCACGAGAGCGCTCGCGACGGATGAGGCGATCATCGATGCGATGGTGTTTCTAAAGATCCCCACGGGCAAGATCAGAGCCAGGGTGATGAGCAAGACCAGGATCCCCGCGACGAAGAACGCTCCGAACAAGGTCCACCAGCGGCGTTTCGTGAGCCTCCAGCTCCGGCTCAGGCCGCCGATCGCGTTCGTGTCTTCGATCATGATCGCGGGGGCGTATAGGCTCATCGCGATCGTGACGTACAGGGCGACGATGCCACCGATGACGAAGCCGATCAGCGACCCGCAGATCGCCACGATGGCCGCGGAACTGGAGGGGCCCCCCAACGAGATCGAGGGGATCAGAACGAGCAACGGAAGTAAGACGAGGCCGAAGGTGAGGAGCCCGAGCAACAGGGCCGCCCCGAAGATGCTGGGGAACTTTTCCAATCCGCGGCGGAGGGCCCGGTCCAGCGACATCTTCTCGCCGCGATGCCGCCGCACCGCATACTCGGTCATCCCTCCGACCACGATGCTGTTGATGATGATCCCCTCGATGACGGCCAGGAGGGCGAACAGGATCAAGTTCCAAAGACTCACCGATGGCAGCACCGCGGAAGGGACGCCGGGCAGGACACCGGCCCCGATCTCGAACGTCCCGAGAAGGGCGTAGGCCAGGAGCGCGGCGATCAGGTTGTTCACGAGCGCCAGGACGAGGAAGACGACGAAGAAGGTCAGGAAAACCGGGTGCCACAGTTGGTACAGAACAGGTTCGCGGGCCCATTCGCCGCGCCGCAGTTCGGGCAGACGTTCGATGCGGACAAGCGTCCTCCGCGCGCGGGGCATCGGGACGGCGGGTAGTTGAGCCTTCCGGCGGACTTCCGCATCCGCTAGTTATTTCGCATGAGAACGGAGTCGCTTCCTTTATCCCCGTTCCTCGGAATGGCAACCCTCTTCCGGGGAATCTCCGTGGACATCAACCAACTCGGCGTCGTCCTCATGGGGACCGTCCTCGGCTGGTTCCTCATGTTCGCGGTACGCCGCTACAAGGTCCAGTGGGGCGCCTTCGCGTCGTTCATGGCCATCGTCTTCGGCGTCAGCCTGATGTCCTTCCTCTACGCGCGGGACCTCCTCGCGTATTACGGGATCGGCATCTTCCTCGGATTCGTCGCGAACCTGATCGTCCGCGTCGCGGGCACCGCCGCTGGCGGGAAGCTCGGCGAGGGCCTCCTCGAGATCAGCGCCTTGGAGCGCAAGGGGTGATCCATGCCCCTCGATGGCGTGGTTGCGGCGAAGATCGCCTCGCAAGGCCCGTTGTTCGGCCGAGCGAACGTGGTCGGTGTCGCGATCGGGACCAAGCGGATCCATGAGCACGACACCCGGGAACGGTGCATCTCCGTCTTCGTGGAACGCAAGTGGCCGATCGAGCATCTGCGTCGCCGCGACGTCGTGCCGAAGGAGATGGGCGGCGTCCTCACCGACGTCGTGGAGACGGGCCGCTTCAGCGCCATGCCGCTGACGCAAACGGTCGACGAAGGGCGGACCCATAAGATGCGGCCGGCCGAGGGTGGCGTCAGCATCGGTCACTATCGGATCACCGCGGGGACGCTCGGGGTCCTCGCGCGTCGCGGCGGACGGCCGGTGATCCTGTCGAACAACCACGTCCTCGCGAACGGGAACGCGGGGGCGATCGGCGATCCGATCCTCCAGCCCGGGCCCGTCGACGGCGGGAGGCTGCAAGATGCAGTCGCGCGCCTGACCGACTTCGTCCCGATCCATTTCAACGAGAGGTCCGTCGGCCCCGTCGCCCGGTTCTTGGAGCACGCGGTCGGGCCGATCCTCGGAGTCCTCGGGCTGAGCCTGAAGCGACTGCCGAAGGGGCGCATGAACCTCGTCGACGCCGCGGTCGCGGAGCCGATTGACACGAACCTCATCTCGTCCGACATCCTCGACATTGGCCGCGTGACGGAATCGGCCGAGGCGACGATCGGCGCTGTCGTGCGCAAGAGCGGGCGGACGACCGGCTTGACGGACGGCCATGTGACCGCGATCGACGCGGTCGTCGAGGTCGACTATGGCGGCGGCAAGACGGCGATGTTCCGGGGACAGATCGTGAGCGATATGCTCTCGAAGGGCGGCGACAGCGGTTCCCTGGTCGTGGACGACCGGCGCCGGGCGGTCGGCCTCCTCTTCGCGGGCGGCCCGACCACGACGCTGATCAATCCGATCGGCGCGGTCATGCAGGCTCTCGAGATTGTAATCGGGTGACTTGGCCGCGGCTGTGGCCTCCCATACGCCCGCGGACGCCGGGAACCCTCATCGGTGCGACCGATCATCGAGAATTTTCTTGGTGGACGTCGTCGGGAGGCTTTTCCGGAGGGGGTGACTCCGTCTTTGATTCCCTTCCCGGTTCCGTCGATGGCCGGTCAGGATGGCCGGTCAGCGCCCAACGTCCCGTGCGCGCGTCGTCGAGTGGAAAACGCCGATCGCAGGCGTTCGAGAAGAGACGACGATTCGGCGTCCGGAAGGGTCTCGCCGGCGACCGCTCGTTCGGCTCGTTGTGCCGCGATTTGGATCAGCGCCTTGGCCTCCGGAGGGGCCGAGTGTTTCAAGCCGTCCTTCAGCCCGCTCGCGACCACATGGAGCAACCCAGCGGCCCAGTACCAATCCAGCGCTCGCTCGTCAAAGAGAGTTCGAGTCGTCGACAGAAACGCCTCCTCCGCCTTCGCGGCTTCCGTCGCGAGGGAATCGTGCCGCAGTCGAGTGCGCGTGAGGGACGCCAGGAAGGTCCCGGCGTCCAGTTCGAGGGGGCCTTGACCGAACTGCTGCCAGTCAATGACCCCGGGACCGTCGCCAAGGTCCAGGATGTGGCGGGTATAGAGCGTTCCGTGCACCAACCCCGGTCGGCGTTCAATCGGCGGGCCCCGGAGCAACGTTCGCGCGACGGCCTTCGCGGCGGACCCGAGGGCGGGGTCGGTCGTGCCGAGGCCGACGGCCGACGTGCCGGCGTTGTACAGCATGCGCCCCGATCCGCATGGAGGCGCGAACTTGACTCGAACGTTCGAAGCGCGAGAGAACCACGAAGCGGCCAGCTTTCCCGCGCGCTCCCCTTTGCCTTCCCGGAGCAATCGGCTCGCGGTCTTGCCGTCGAGCCAGCTCATCGCCAGGAGGTGCAGATCCGGATCGAAGGCGAGGAGCCGCGGCACGCGGGCTCCGACCTCGCTCGCGAGGCCCACGCGGGCCAGTTTTCGATACAGCGTTGCTTCGAGGGTCGCGTCGTCCGCGTACATCTTGATCGCGAAGCGACGGCCCTCGGCCCGTGCCTCGAACGTCACCCGCGAACCTTCGACGTAATTGCACAGCCGAAGCTCCACCGCCAGGTCGCCCAAGTCGAGCTCGGGCAGCGTCTCCGCCAGACCGTACTCCCGGAGGGTCTCCAGGCCCGGGAGCGCGGGATCGCCGGGGAGGGAGAGGGTCCGTTGCCACGGTTCAGGGAGGGAAAGATCGTCTGGAAGCCCGAGGTTCGGTTCCATCGGTCACCGGCCCCGGGCCTTCGAACTCCGGCGGAGCCTTCATCGATCCGAGAAGCGCGGAATTGGCATAAGGAATTATTCCGAAGGATGACCGGAACGTCGGTGGTCTTGAGGAGACAGCCGACCGGGTGAGCAGGACCGCTCAACGACCGAAGGGCCGGCCCCTTGCGACAACGTTCGACGTGACGATTGGGCCTCTTCGCTCCCCCTCCGCCAAAGGCTTATTACACGCCCCTCGGATGACACGCGGACGCGGGGGCGGCGATGAAGGAAATCTGGGTCGAGAAGTATCGCCCGAAGACCCTCGACGAGGTCGTCGGCCAGGACGAGATCGTCGAGCGACTGAAGGCGTATGCGAAGGAGGGAAACCTCCCGCACCTCCTCTTCGCGGGTCCCGCGGGCACGGGCAAAACGACCTCTGCGATGGCCCTGGCGCGCGACATGTTCGGGGAGAGTTGGCGGCAGAACTACTACGAGCTGAACAGCAGCGATGAGCGCGGCATCGAGACCGTCCGGACGAAGGTCAAGGAGATCGCGCGCCTCGCGCCGTTCGGCGGGACGAGCTTCAAGATCATCTTCCTCGACGAGGCCGACAATCTGACCGCGGACGCGCAGGCGGCGATGCGCCGGACGATGGAGACGTATTCGAAGACCTCGCGGTTCATCTTGTCCGCAAACTACTCGTCCCGCCTCATTGAGCCGATTCAGTCGCGGACGGCCGTCTTCCGGTTCCGGCCGCTGAAGCCCGAGGCGATCCGGGAATACGTCTCGCGCATCGCGAAGGCGGAGAAACTCAAGATCACCGATGAGGGCATGGACGCCCTCGTGTACGTCGCCGAGGGCGACATGCGCCGTGCGGTGAATTCCTTGCAAGTCGCGGCCTCGCTCGGCCCGGCGATCGACGCGGACGTCCTGTACAAGGTCGCGAGCACGATCCGACCGGAGGAGGTCAAGAAGCTGATCGAGAAGGCGCTCGAGGGGGAATTCCTCCGGGCGCGGGAGGTCCTCGACCGCCTCCTGATCGAGTACGGCCTCTCGGGAGAGGACATCGTGCGCCAGCTGCACCGCAGCGTGTTCGACCTCAACGTCCCCGACGAATCGAAGGTCCGATTGCTCGACCGGATCGGGGAGACGGACTTCCGGCTCACGGAAGGGAGCAGCGAGCGGATCCAGATCGAAGCACTCCTCGCCCACTTCGCCTTGATCGGACAGGACCTGAGCAAGAAATGATTCAGGCCGCGAGCCGCGGCGTCCACGCGTTGAAGGCCGCTTGGTCTTTCGGGGACGCGGCGATCATCTTCGCGAGGGCCTCGAGATGTTCCGGCGCCTTCGATGCGAGGAACTCGGTCGCGCAGACGTCCGCGAAGATCAGGTTGATGCCGTCGTTCGCGACGGCCGAGTCCCGACACGTGTAGTTCGCGAGGACGTCCAAGAGGCGGGAACTCGAATAGCCTCGCTTCAGGTACGACCGCACGCGGGCGACGGCTTCGTCCGGTCGACGGGCGTCGAAGGCCCCCGCGAGATGGCACAGTTCCTCGCCTTCGCCCGGCGCCTCCGGGACGTGGGACTCGATGGCTGCGGTCCGGGGCGAACGGACTCGGAGGGCGGCCTGGAATAGGGCGTACAAGCGCTCCCCGGTCCGGCTGAACGTGAGGACGAATCGGGCCGCGTGCGCGAACATCGCGCTTCGCGCTGCCTCCAAGTCGTATCCCTTGGCCGCGACGACCCTCGAAGCCGCTTGGATGGCGAATCCCTCGGCGAGGGACACGGCGGCGTATCCCTCGCGCAGGAGGGCCAACGTCCCGGCGATGCAAGCGGACGGGTCCGACGCCGACGAGACCTGGGCGAGCTTCGATCGGCCCTCCGAGTCGAGGGGTCTTCCGCCCGACGCCAGGGCCTCGAGGTCTACCCATTCTTTCCCGAGGGCGGCGAGGATTCCCTCGAACGCCGTCCGGTCTCGCGGGCCAGACGTGAGATACTCGACCGCGGGGCGGAGCCAGACGCGCGCCTCCTTGAACCCGAGGGCGCGCGCGAGCTGCCAGGACTTCACCGCGATCATCAGCTTGCGGCCTCCCTCCCCCATGTCCTCGATCGCCGCGCGGAACAACATGTCGCCGGCCATCTTCCGCTCCCGACCTTCCGGGAGCATCCCGAGGAAAATCGACTCCGCCTCGCCGCGGTCGCCGGCCCTTGCGGCGAAGAGGAATGAGCGGCCGAGATGGCTGATTTCTCCCGAGACCGCGAGGGGGGGTTTCGGGGGAGCCTTCGCCTTCTTCTCGTAAGCGACGAAGGCGACCGCCTGCAGGATCGGCAAGGGATGGAATTGGGCCTGAAGGAAGGGGAGGAGGTTCACGGCCGAGGAGAGGACGACGAGGCCGCGCGGGGCGGCTCCGGAAGTCCCATCGTAGGAGGCCGCGAATCCGCGACCCGCGGAACGGACGACTTCGATCGGCGAGACCTTCGCGCGCAGGGCCTCGATCGCCGCGCGCACCGCGGCATCGACGTTCGATCGATGCACCGCCGCCTCCAGGTCCGCGAGCGAACTCGCGGCCGGATTCGTCATCGGACGCGCGGATGACCGGGTGCTATGAAAACCCTTCGCGCTCTCCGCCGTCCACCGGGAAAATTCGTCGTCGACCGGGGTGGCAAGGCGCAACCGTCAAATGCGATGCGCCCATTGGGTCGGACCCGGCATCTCGATGGCGACCCGATTCGCGTTCTGGCGGAAGATCGACGAAGCGGCCCTGGCGGAGAAGCACGCGCAGCCGGGCCTCCTGTCGGACTTCATCCTCGGCAGTCAGGACGGACTCGTCAACGTCCTCGGGGTCATCCTCGGGGTCGCGGTGGCGTCGCGGAACTTGTCCAACCCGCTCGCGATCGTGCTGGCCGGAGGCCTCGCGGCCACCTTCGCGGAGTCGATCTCGATGGGGGCGGTCGCCTACACCTCCACGTTGGCCCGACGAGACCATTACCTCGCCGAGAGAGGGCGCGAGCTGGAAGAGATGCGGACGATGCCGGACCTGGAGCGGCAAGAGGTCCGCGAAATCCTCGAGCGGTGGGACTTCCACGGCACGGAACAGGAAGAGCTCCTGGAGAAAATCGTCTCGAAGCCGAAGGCCTGGCTCGAGATCATGATGGCCCACGAACTCAACCTCGCGCCGGTCGACTCGGCGCAGGCGCGCAAGAGCGCCGTCCTCGTCGGGATCGCCGCGATCGTCGGTTCCCTCATCCCGCTCGTCCCGTTCATGGTGATCGGATCGAGCATCCTCGTCGGCGCGATCGTCTCGCTCGCGGTGAGCACGCTCGCGCTCTTCGCGATCGGTTGGTGGAAGGCGAGGACGACAATCGGACGGCCGACGCGCAGCGGCGTGCAAATGGCGATCATCGGGATCGCGTCCGCCGTCGCGGGTTTCGGCATCGCGTATCTGGTCAGCGGCGGGAGCGCCGTGACGCCCTGACCTTCAGAAGGATTTCAGGAAGTGCGGTGGGCGGGATTTGAACCCGCGCTATTGGCTTGGCAAGCCAATGTAACTACCAGGCTATACTACCACCGCTCGGGGCGGGACGAAGACGAGGTGGCTTGAAAAGATTGCGGGGTGACGGCGTCGCCCGCTCCCGGCGGAGACCGGACGGGACGCGCGCGGATGCGGCCGTTCGTTTCGGCCGAACAGCCGGCCATATCAACCCCTGCGCGCACGTCTGGAGGACGCGGCGTCCAAAGTGTTCGGGTAGGCGGGACTCCCGCAACGTTGCATCGGAGGAGACAATCTAGTCGGCCGACCTATCATGTCGCGGGATCGATGATCCGACCTGGGCGGGAGACCGGCAAGACCCTCCGCATGTGCGAGTTCCTCCGCGAGTACCTGCTCCGTCATGGACCGGCCACCGCCCAGGAACTCCTTGGGATCCTCTCCCTCTCGCGTGCGGCGACGTACCAGATGATCCGCGTCGCCGCGAGCCGCGGCTTCATTCGCGCGGTCGCCCACGTTCACTCGGACACCAACCACGATCCTCTCGCCTGGGACATCGATTCGAACGACCGCGAGTTGCTATGGCGGCGGTCCCAAGGACTCGGGGGACGATTCTGCACCTGCGTTCCGGGGACCGCCTCCCGACGGAGGAGGCCCGCGACATGAAAGGCAACGCGTACCTCGTCGTGTGGTGGATGTCCCAGGTACCGTACGCGGCCGTCTTCGACAATCAAGTTGCGGCGGAAGCTGCCGCGAGCGTCCGCAACGCCCTGATGGTCACTGTCTCCGGGAGGGACGCGCGGATCGACGCCGTCCAGGATTGGTACCGACGGGACGACGATGGTCAACCGATGTCCGCCGAGTGGCGCAACATCCTCGGACAGCTCCAAATCGCTCTGACCACGAAGAAACCACCCGCCCTGAAGGCCGCGGGCGCCTAAGGCCCGCAGGAGGTGCAATCTCGGGAGCGCGTGATCGCATGTGATCGGAAGGCGCGGGGATCGTAGCGATGACGGCGTCACGCCGAGGGATCCTCGCTCCGTGGCGACGGGCCCATCCAAGGTCTTCGCGCTCTCCGACCACCCTGAAGGACCGATTCGGGAGCCGCCACGGAAGCGCCATAAGCTGGCCGCGACGCCCCGGGACGAAGGCGGAGCGTGCGTGGCGAAATGTCCATTTTGCGACCATCGGAACGGTCGAAGCGATGCTTTTATTTGGAGGGCATGCCCGTGCGCCACCAACGGATGGGATGCAGATGCCGACCCTCAACCGACGCATTCTCGTGGCGGCGACGCTCGCCGTCCTCCTCCTCGGGTCCCTCGGAATCGCGGTGCCCGCGGCGGGGGCGCGCGACTTGCCGATCCAACTGTACGGAAGCCGCACCACCGGCTGGGGACTCACGAACAGCTCGCTGAGTATTCCGGGTCCCTCGCTGTCCGTCGAGGTGGGAGACAACGTGACGTTGAACCTCACGTCCTTCGACGGGAACCGGCACAACTGGTACATTGACTACAATAACAAC
>WNFW01000672.1_pt1 | contig 22128 bp, 23 predicted proteins | sample 5400131 | NCBI WGS metagenome assembly WNFW01 (sample SAMN13153362, study PRJNA577476) | soil metagenome | isolation source: 20 cm soil or saprolite under grassland replicate 1 | place: USA:California | collected 2016-06-15 | reverse complement strand
CGGTAACCGGCGCCTCGCCGGAAAACCGTGCGGCGAGATAGGCGGCATTGAAGCTGTCGCCGGCCGCGGTGGTATCGATCGGCACCACGATCTGCGGCACTGGCACGAGCTCGCGCGTGCCGGCGTTTAGGACCAGCGCGCCCTTGGCGCCGTTCTTGACCGCGATCTCGCCGATGCCGAACGCCTGCAGCCGCTCGACGGTGGCGTCGGGGCTCACGTCGCCCCACAGCAATGCTTCGTCGTCGAACGTCGGCAGCGCGATGTCGACGCGCTTGAGCGCCTCCATGAACACGGTGCGGGTGCGCGCCAGATCCCCTTTCCAGCCGCGCGGGCGGAAATTGCCGTCGAACGCGATCTTGACGCCGTTCTTGCGCGCAAGCTCGACCAAAGCGAGGAAGCGGCCGATGCCGACATTGGAATAGAGCGAGAGCGTGACGCCGGAGAAATAGATCAGCCGGCAGGCGAGCAGGCGTTCGGCGATTACGCCCCATTGCGGCAGCTCGAACAGGTCGCGCGCGGGCGCATGGTCGCGCCAATAGCAGAAGCTGCGCTCGCCGTTGGCGTTGGTTTCGACCAGATAGAGCCCCGCGGTGCGGTCCGGCACGCGCACGATCAGCTCGGTGCGAACGCCTTCGGCCGCCGCCAGCGCCAGCAGCGCGTCGGAATAGGGATCATCGCCGAGCGCGGTCGCATAGGCGACGTCGATCCCGGCGCGCGCCAGATAGACCGCGGTGTTGAACGTATCGCCGCCGAACGCAAGGCCGTAGCGGGAGTCGGGCCCGCGGGTGAGCTCGATCATCACCTCGCCGACGGAAATGACGCCGGGCTTCGGTTCGGTCATGACATTAACTTCCGCCAGTCCGCGTCCGAGCGGAGTATATGGAGTCCTGGGCTTCGGTCGATTGCTCTCATTGCTGTTCGTGCATCATGTGCTGTCTGAGGGCGAACGGGTGTTGTCCCCGCTCCAAGGATTTAGAATGCTCTTGACGGAGGATTCGAAGTCCGAAGCATTGCGCGTCACAAGTATGAAATCGTAGGTCTCCACCGTTGCAGCAATGAAGGCATCGATCGCGCCAATCGGCCGGCCTGCGGCTTCGCTGCGGGCCACTACCTTTCCCCAGGCGTTGGCAATAACATCGCTGATCGGCAAAATTCGGCCTTCGAATCGTACCGGGAGTTCGCCCCGCAGCCATTCATCGAGGCGCTCTTTCCGGCGACTCGCGGCCATACGTTCGACCCCATAGCGCAGTTCGGCGAGGGTGACGACACTCATGAAAACGCGATCCTCGTCGACTCCGGCCAACCATGTAATCACGCCAGGATCTGGTCGCGTCTTCACCCATTCGGAAATGACGTTTGTATCGAGAAGGAAACTCATAGATCAACGTTTCGGGCGCGATCCTTGAGCCGTTGTATCTTCAACCCGGATCCGCGGAGCGGAGATGCAGCAAAGAACTCGGCCAGATTGCCGGTGCGCTTGGTTTTCCGTTCCCATTCCTCTGCGGCCACCACAACGACTGCTGTCCGACCGTTCCGCGTGATTGTCTGCGGGCCGCGCGACTGGGCCAAATCGATGACCTCGCTCAATTTCGACTTGGCCTCGGCGACCGTCCAGATTTTTGCGGTCATGGCCTTATCCCAGCGGATAACTATGAATAGTCTTAATGGTCATCATAGTCACGCTGGACTCCATACGCAAGAGTGCGGGGTACACGTCCCGGCAGAAAACCCGCCTTCAACGCGACCCTGAGCATAATTCCCCCGGGGAGGCGCCTGGCTTGAAGCCTCAGGCCGCCTTGCGGGAGCGCAAGAATTCGCCCATGCGGTCGAGCGCCTTGCGGATGTTCTCGGCCGAATTGGCGTAGGAGAGCCGCAGATAGCCCTCGCCGAGGATGCCGAAATCCGGTCCGCCAACGACCGCGACGCCGGCGTCCTCCAGCAGGGAGGACGCGAGCGCCTTGGCCTTCCATCCGGTCCGCGCGATGTTGGGAAAGGCGTAAAACGCGCCCTTGGGGGTCGCGCAGGAAATCCCCGGCAGCTGGTTGAGCCCGGCCACCACGATCTGCCGCCGGCGATCGAACTCGGCCACCATCTCGGCGATGCTGTCCTGCGTGCCGGTGAGCGCCGCGAGCCCCGCCCATTGCGCGGCGGCGTTGACGCAGGAATAGGAATTGACCGCGAGCTTGCGAGCAAATTCGTAGAGCGACTTCGGCCATACCGAATAGCCCATCCGCCATCCGGTCATCGCGTAGGTCTTGGACCAGCCGTTGAGCAGGATCAGCCGGTCGCGGATCGACGGATAAGTGAGCAGGCAGACGTGCGCCTCGCCGTCATAGAGCATCTGGTCGTAGATCTCGTCGGAAAGCACCGCGACGTCGGGATGGCGCTCGAGCCCGGTCACGAGCTTGTCGATCTGCGCTTTCGGGGTGACGCCGCCGGTGGGATTTGCCGGTGAGTTGAGGATGAGGAGGCGCGTTGCCGGCGTGATCAGAGCCAGCGTCTCCTCGGCCGAGAACGCAAATCCGTTCTGCTCGCGGATCGGCACCGGGATCGGCCGCGCCCCGGTGAACTCGATCATCGACCGGTAGATCGGAAAGCCGGGATCCGGATAGAGAATGTCGGCGCCGGGCTCGCCGAACATCAGGATGGCCATGAACATCGTGACCTTGCCGCCTGGCACGATCAGCACCGTATCGGGCGAGACCGTCACGTCGTAGCGTCTTGCGAGATCGGCGGCGATCGCCTCGCGCACGGCGAGAATCCCGGTCGCGGGCGTGTAGCCGTGATGGCCGTCGCGCAGCGCCTTGACGGCGGCTTCGACGATGTGCGGCGGGGTCGAGAAATCCGGCTGGCCGATGCCGAGATTGACGATGTCGCGGCCCTGCGCGGAAAGCGCGGTGGCGCGGGCGAGCACCGCGAATGCGTTCTCCTCGCCGATGCGGTCGAAAGCGGCAATTGTTCTCAGCATGGGCTCCCCCGGGGCTCTTGCGACCGCCGGAGGTTCCGGCAGCGGGCCATGATTGATTTCGGCCGGGAGTTCAGCGCATCCTCGCCGCGAAATCAAACCAATCCGGCAAACGCCGTCGCCCGGCGGCCGAACGAGGAGGAAGCCATGGCCAAAAAATCAAGAAAACCGGCAAAACGCGCGCCCCGCCTGCGCTCGCAGGCCTGGTTCGACAATCCCGCCAACCCGAGCATGACGGCGATCTACCTCGAGCGGTATCTGAATTTCGGCCTCACCCGCGAGGAATTGGCCGGCGGCAAGCCCATCATCGGCATCGCCCAGACCGGCTCGGATCTTTCGCCGTGCAACCGCCACCACATCGAGCTCGCCAAGCGCGTGCGCGAAGGCATCCGCTCGGCCGGCGGCATCGCGTTCGAGTTCCCGACGCACCCGATCCAGGAGACCGGGAAGCGCCCGACCGCCGCGCTCGACCGCAACCTCGCCTATCTGGGGCTGGTCGAGGTGCTCTACGGCTATCCGCTCGACGGCGTGGTGCTGATGACCGGGTGCGACAAGACCACGCCGGCCTGCCTGATGGCGGCCGCGACCGTCAACCTGCCGGCGATCGTGCTCTCCGGCGGGCCGATGCTCAACGGCTGGTGGAAGGGCGAGCGCTGCGGCTCGGGCACCGCGGTGTGGAACGCACGCCAGGAGCACGCGGCCGGAAAAATCGATTACTCGGAGTTCATCGACCTCGTCGCCTCCTCGGCGCCGTCGGCGGGGCATTGCAACACCATGGGCACCGCCTCCACCATGAACGCGCTCGCCGAGGCGCTCGGCATGTCGCTGCCGGGCTGCGCGGCGATCCCCGCACCCTATCGCGAGCGCGCGCAGATCGCCTATCGGACCGGCGAGCGCATCGTCGAAATGGTGCACGAGGACCTCAAGCCGTCCGATATCCTCACCCGCAAGGCGTTCGAGAACACCATCGTGGCCTGCTCGGCGATCGGCGGCTCGACCAACGCGCCGATCCACATCAACGCCATCGCCCGGCACATCGGGGTCAAGCTGACCATCGAAGACTGGGAGAAGATCGGCTACGACGTGCCGCTGCTGGTCAATATGCAGCCGTCGGGAAAATATCTCGGCGAGGAATATCACCGCGCCGGTGGCCTGCCCGCGGTCATGCACGAGCTGCTCAAGGCCGGCCGCATTCACGCCGATGCGCTCACCGTCAACGGCAAGACCATGGGCGAGAACGTCCGGCGGACGACGATCGCGGACCCGGACGTGATCCGGCCCTACCGCAAGCCGCTGATGCAGAAGGCCGGCTTCAAAGTGCTGCACGGCAATCTGTTCGACGCCGCGGTGATGAAGACCAGCGGCATCTCCGAAGAATTCCGGCTGCGCTATCTGTCCAATCCAAAGGATCCGAATGCGTTCGAGGGCCGTGCCGTGGTGTTCGACGGCCCGGAGGATTATCACCGCCGGATCGATGATTCCGCGCTCAAGATCGACGAGAACACCATGCTGTTCATCCGCGGCACGGGGCCGATCGGCTATCCGGGCGGCGCCGAGGTCGTGAACATGCAGCCGCCCGCGGCGCTGATCAAAAAGGGCGTGCGCTCGCTGCCGTGCATCGGCGACGGCAGGCAATCCGGCACCTCGGCCTCGCCCTCGATCCTCAATGCCTCGCCGGAGGCGGCGGTCGGCGGCGGCCTTGCCTTGCTGAGGACGGGCGACCCGGTGCGCATCGATCTCGACAAGGGCACCGCCAACATCCTGATCTCGAAGGCCGAGCTTGCCGAGCGCCGCGCGGCGCTGGAGAAGCGCGGCGGCTACAAATATCCGGCGAGCCAGACCCCGTGGCAGGAGATCCAGCGCTCCATGGTCGAGCAATTCGCCGAAGGCATGGTGCTAAAACCCGCGGTCAAGTACCAGAACATCGCCAAAGCCATGGGCGTGCCGCGGGACAATCATTAGGACGTCAGGCAGAGCCGCATGCGCGCTTCCCCTCCCCGGAGGGGAGGGTCGGCGCCGAGCGTATGCGAGGCGCCGGGGTGGGGGGAAGTTCGGGACCCCCACCCGGCTCGACGCTTACGCGTCTCGCCGACCTCCCCTAAAGGGGAGGCAAAAAAGCGCGCGTGACCATAGGATGGAGTGATGCCCACCATCGCCGAAAAGCGCCGCGTTTTTCGCGCGCTGCATGCGCGCGGCTGCTTCGTCATCCCCAACCCGTGGGACATCGGCACCGCGCGCTATCTCCAGCACCTCGGATTTCCGGCGATCGCCACCACGAGCTCGGGCGCGGCCTGGTCGCTCGGCCTGCCGGACACCGCGGTCGGGCGCGACGCGATGCTGGCGCACATCGCGGCAATCGTGGCCGCTTCCGATCTGCCGGTGAACGCCGATCTCGAGTCGGGCTATGCGGCCTCGCCGCGCGAAGTCGGCGAGAGCGTGCGGATGTGCGTCGACACCGGGGTCGCGGGGCTCTCGATCGAAGATTCGACCGGCGATGCAAACAACCCGCTGTTTTCTCTCGAGGACGCAGTCGCGCGAATCCGCGCGGCGCGCAGCGCCATCGATGCCGAGGATCCGCACGTCATGCTGGTCGGGCGGGCGGAATGTTTCCTCGTCGGCCGCACCGATCTCGACGAGACCATCGGCCGGCTGAAGGCCTATGCGGCGGCCGGCGCCGATTGCCTCTACGCACCGGGGATCCGCACCCGCGAGCACATCGCAAGAATCGTCGAGGCGGTTGCGCCAAAACCGGTCAACGTGCTGATCGGCGGTGCGCTCGGCCTCAGTGTGAAGGACCTCGCCGAGATCGGGGTCCGGCGCATCAGCGTCGGCGGCGCGCTCGCCCGCGCGGCCTGGGGCGGCTTCATCCGCGCCGCGCGCGCCATCGCGGAAGCGGGCACATTCGATGCCCTGGCCGATGCCGTGCCGTTTGCCGAGCTCAACGGCTTCTTCCGTCAGGACCTCGAGCGCAGGCGGCCGTGAATGAGCCAGGCGTGAGGCAAGTGAACGCAACTGAGCCGTCGCGGCGCGCCGGTGCGGCGGACGTGGCCGCCGTGAACGCGCTCCAGCATGCCGCCTTTGCACGCAACCGGACCATTCTCGGCCTCGAGCCGCTGCCGCTCACGGTGGACTACGCCACGATCGTCGCCGATTACGACGTATGGCTGCTGGAGCAAGGCGATGCGCTCGAAGGCGTGCTGATCCTGGAGACGCGAGCCGACGACCTCCTGATCTGGAGCGTGGCGGTCGCCCCCGAGGCGCAGGGGCGCGGCATCGGCAACCGGCTGGTGGCCATTGCCGAAGCGCGGGCGCGCGAGCTGGGCCGGGGAAAGGTGCGGCTCTACACCGGTGAAAAACTGACCGGCAACATCGCCTGGTACGAACGGCACGGCTTCGCGGTAGAAAGAATCGAGGACTTGGGCGACCGCCGATTGGTCCATATGATGAAGCGGCTCGGCGATTGATGGGCGGGAGGCGGCAATGGCAGGACGGTTGAAGGGAAAGATCGCGCTCGTCACCGCGGCGGGGCAGGGGATCGGACGGGCCATTGCCGACGCATTTCTCGCCGAAGGCGCCAACGTCGTCGCCACCGATCTCGATACCGGCAAACTCAAGGGGCTGCGCGGCGCGGTGCGCGAAAAACTCGACGTGCGCTCGACCGAGGCGGTCGAGGCGCTCGCAAAGGACATCGGCCGCAACGTGGGTCCGGTCGCAGTGCTGGTGAATTGCGCGGGCTTCGTCCACCACGGCTGCGTGCTCGATTGCTCGGAGGAGGACTGGGATTTCTCCTTCGACCTCAACGTCAAATCGATGCACCGGACGATCAGGGCGTTCCTGCCCGCGATGCTCAAGCGCAAGAGGGGCTCAATCGTCAACATCGCGTCCGGCGCGTCCTCGGTGCGCGGCATCCCCAACCGCTACGTGTACGGCGCCACCAAGGCGGCCGTGATCGGGCTCACCAAGGCGGTGGCGGCGGATTTCATCAAGCGCGGCATTCGCGCCAACGCCATCTGCCCGGGCACGATCCAGTCGCCCTCGCTCGACCAGCGTATCGCCGCGCTCGCCAAATCGACGCAGCAGCCGCTCGCCGCGGTACGGCGCAGCTTCGTCGATCGCCAGCCGATGGGCCGGCTCGGCACTCCGGAGGAAGTCGCCATGCTGGCGGTCTACCTCGCCTCGGACGAATCGAGCTTCACCACCGGGCACATCCATCTGGTCGACGGCGGCTTTGCGCTGTAAGGGAGGCAAACGACGCAGAAAAGCAATTGATCTCACGAAGAGCGATGCGAAACGAAAGTCGACGTCACGAAGAAAGCTGCGGCAATCTCCTCCCCTCCCCCCGCGTCAGCGGTGGGGAGGGGATGGGGGTGGGGGGTTCAGGTATCAGAGATCGGTACTCAGCGGCTGTTCCAATTGGTTTGTGACTGCTGATCATTGATTCCTGGTACCCCCCACCCCGCTCGCCTTCGCCTCGCTCAGGCGAGCGACCCTCCCCACCGCGTTGCGGGGGGAGGGTAGGAGCAAGCCGCTCCGCTCCAGACACAAACAACTAGGTGCAAAAATTTCGAAGGAGACATGACGTGCAAGTGTTGATCATCGGGGCGGCCGGGATGGTCGGCCGCAAGCTCAGTGAGCGGCTCGTTCGCGACAAGGCGCTCAACGGCAAATCCATCGACAAGCTGGTGCTGGTCGATGTCGTCGCCCCGGCTCAGCCTGCGGGATTCGCCGGGAAAGTCGAGAGCGTCGCCGCGGATCTTTCCGCGCCCGGCAAGGCCGAAGCCATGATCGCGGGGCGGCCCGACGTGATCTTCCACCTCGCCGCCGTGGTGTCGGGCGAAGCCGAGGCGGATTTCGACAAAGGCTACCGCATCAATCTCGACGGCACGCGCGCGCTGCTCGAAGCCGTCCGCAAGGCGGGCGAGGGCTATCATCCCAAGCTGGCGTTCACCTCCTCGGCCGCCGTGTTCGGCGCGCCGTTTCCCGAAGCGATCCACGACGAGTTCCATCTCACCCCGTTGACCTCGTATGGAACCCAGAAGGCGATCGGCGAGCTGCTGCTCGCCGATTATCACCGCCGCGGTTTTCTCGACGGCGTGGGCCTGCGCTTCCCCACGATCTGCGTGCGGCCCGGCAGGCCCAACAAGGCGGCGTCCGGCTTCTTCTCCTCGATCATCCGCGAGCCGCTTGCCGGCGAGGAAGCGGTGCTGCCGGTGCCGGAAAATGTGCGCCACACCCATGCGAGCCCGCGCTCCGCGGTGGGTTTCCTCGTGCATGCGGCGGGGCTCACGCGCGAGGCGCTCGGCAACCGCATCAATCTCACCATGCCGGGCGTGTCCTGCACGGTCGGCGAGGAGATCGCGGCGCTCCGAAGGATCGCCGGCGACAAGGTTGCCGCCCGCATCCGCCGCGAGAGCGATCCGACCATCGCGCGCATCGTCGGCGGCTGGCCGCAGCGGCTCGAGGGCAAGCGCGCGGTCGCGCTCGGCTTTCGGGCCGAGACGAGCTTCGACGACATCGTTCGCGCCCATATCGAGGACGAGCTCGCCGGCAAGATCGCGGCCTAGCACAAACTCTCTCCGCGCGCGCTTCACCTCTCCCCGCCGGGGAGAGGTCGGCGAGCACAAGCGAGCCGGGTGAGGGGGCGGATCCATTCATCGTCCGACCCCCCTCACCCCACCCTCTCCCCGCCGGGAGAGGGAGCCAACCGCTGCAATGAGCGGCAAGCTTCGGCCCCGACTGCATGCATTTCCCCTCGCCCCTGATCCCGGCCACCCTGATCCGCCGCTACAAGCGCTTCCTCGCGGACGTGGTGCTGCCATCCGGCGAGGAGACCATCGCGCATGTCGGCAATAATCCGGGGGCGATGACCGGGCTGGCAGCGCCCGGCTCGCGCGTATTCCTGTCGAGATCCGCCAACGCGGCCCGCAAGCTGCCCTTGAGCTGGGAGCTCGTCGAGGTCGATCTCGGCTGCGGCCGCGAGCTCGTCGGCATCAATACCGCGAACCCGAATTCGCTGGTCGCCGAAGTGCTGCAGCAAGACATCATCCCCGAGCTGCGCGAATATCGGTCCGCGCGGCGCGAGGTCCGCTACGGGCGAAACTGCCGGGTCGACTTCCTGCTCGAAGCCGAGGGACGCGCGCCTTGCTATCTGGAGGTCAAGAACGTGCACCTGATGCGGCGCGCGGCGTTCGCGGAGTTCCCGGATTGCGTGACCGCCCGCGGGGCGAGGCACCTCGACGAGCTCGCCGGGATGGTGGCGGCGGGGGCGCGCGCGATCCTGCTGTTCGTGATCCAGATCGGCTCGGCGGCAAAATTTTCGCTCGCCCGCGATATCGACCCCGGCTACGCGGTCGCGTTCGATCGGGCTCGGGCGCGCGGGGTCGAGGCCCTGGCGTGGCGCTGCGAGCTGAGCGAGCACGCGATCGCCATCGAAGCCCCGGTCCCGATCCTCGGGTGAGCCGATCCTTGCGCGCAACGCCGCCTCGCTTACATTCGTCGCACGAGCGGCGGCGATGCGGCCGCGGGGACGCGGCGACGCCCGCGAGCGAAAATGACGTATGTGGATGCGGCGCTGGCGCCGCTGCGCAAGACCGGACAGATCAAGCTTTACGGCCCCGACGCCTTCGCCGGCATGCGCAAGGCCGGCCGGCTCGTCGCCGAATGCCTCGACATGTTGGCCGGCGAGGTCGAGCCCGGCGTGCCGACCGCGCGGCTCGACCGGCTCGTGTTCGAGTTCGCCATGGACCACGGCGCACTGCCCGCCACGCTGATGTACCGCGGCTATGCCAGATCGACCTGCACCTCGATCAACCACGTGGTGTGCCACGGCATCCCGAACGACAAGGCGCTGAAGTCCGGGGACATCGTCAACATCGACGTGACGCTGATCCTCGACGGCTGGCACGGCGATTCGAGCCGGATGTTCCCGGTCGGCGAGGTCCCGCGGCGCGCCGAGCGGCTGATCGAGGTCACCTACGAGGCGATGATGCGCGGCATCGCCGCCGTCAAGGCCGGCGGCACCACCGGCGACATCGGGGCGGCGATCCAGAGCTACGTCGAGCCGCAGCACATGAGCGTGGTGCGCGACTTCTGCGGCCACGGGCTCGGGCGGCTGTTCCACGACGAGCCGAACATCGTGCACGTCGGCCGGCCCGGCGAGGGCATCGAGCTCAAGCCCGGCATGTTCTTCACCATCGAGCCGATGATCAATCTCGGGCGCCCGCACGTAAAGGTGCTGTCCGACGGCTGGACCGCGGTCACCCGCGACCGCTCGCTCTCCGCACAATTCGAGCACACGATCGGCGTGACCGAGAAGGGCGCCGAGATTTTCACGCTGTCGCCGAAGGGGCTCGACAAGCCGCCCTACCGGGCGTGATCCGCGGCAACCTCCGACTCGTGTCCCGGGCGCGGCGCAGCACACCGGGGCCCTCGGGTGTGCCCGAGTTTCGGCCTATTGCGGTGTGATGCGCTGCAGAACCGGGACCCATAACAATTTGCAAAAATCGCCAATCCCGGCATGCTGACGCGGGCGATCGGGCCCGGAGCTTGGCCATGGCGGGGAAGCCGGACCTTCAGGAAAACGCCGCCGTCGCCGCCATTTCGGAGGCGCCGCCGCCGCCGCATTACCACGGCCACCGCAAACGCCTGCGTGCGCGGTTCCGCCAGGCCGGCGCGCAGGGGCTGGCCGAATACGAGCTCTTGGAGCTCGTGCTGTTCCGGGCACTGCCCCGCCGCGACGTCAAGCCGATCGCCAAGAAGCTACTGGAGAAATTCGGCTCGTTCGCCGAGGTGATCTCCGCCCCGCCGGCGCGGCTTGCGGAAGTCTCGGATTTCGGCGAGGAGGCGATCACCGACCTGAAGATCGTCCAGGCGGCCGCGAACGAGCTGTTGCGCGGCGGCCTGCGGGAAAAGCCGGTGCTCTCGTCGTGGTCGGCGGTGCTCGATTATTGCCGCACCGCCATGGCGTATGCCGAGAGGGAGGAGCTGCGCGTGCTCTATCTCGACAAGCGCAACCAGCTCATCGCCGACGAGCGCCAGCAGGTCGGCACCGTCGACCACACGCCGGTCTATCCGCGCGAGGTGGTCAAGCGCGCGCTCGAGCTCTCGGCGAGCGCGCTGATCCTGGTGCACAACCATCCCTCCGGCGATCCGAGCCCCTCGCGCGCCGACGTGGAGATGACTCAAGCGATCGTCGAGGCCGCCCGCGCATTAGGTATTTCGCTGCACGACCACATCATCGTCGGCCGCCAGGGTCATGCCAGCTTCAAGGCGCTGGGACTGATTTGATTTGTGAGGGACCGGGCTTACTCCGGCAACTCCGGACCTGCAAAAGCGTTGAATCTGTTTCCGCAGCTACACCTGGTCGGGAGCAGCGGTCGATGAGCGACATCACCAGCAAGCCACGCACCAAAGTTAAGCTGAAGACGGAACGACCGCGCCTGCACAAGGTCATCCTGATCAACGACGATTATACGCCTCGCGAGTTCGTCGTCGCGGTGCTGAAAGCCGAGTTTCGCATGAACGAGGATCAGGCGTACCGGGTGATGATCACCGCGCACAAGCGCGGCGTCTGCGTGGTCGGCGTGTTCGCGAAGGATGTCGCCGAGAGCAAGGCAACGCGAGCGACGGAAGCAGGCCGCAGCAAGGGTTATCCGCTGCTGTTCACGACCGAGCCGGAGGAATAGATGGGTTGAGCAGGCAGCGAACCCCGTCGGCTCTCCAAAAATACTCTGGACTGCCAGCGCCTGTCCGGCCGCCCACAAGGGGTTTCGCTGCGCTCAACCCATCCTACGACTAACGTTCTATTTCCAGAGGGCGCCGCGACGGATGGCGCACGTGAATGATTTCGACAGTATCGGAACCGATCCGGAAGAAAACCTTGTATCGATGTCGCCGAACCACTCTCATTCGGATCTCGGGATCGTCCGTTTTCGGCGCCGCATGAGGGTTTCTACCGATGAATTCGGCCGCTTCCCGGATGGAACGGAGTACGTTTTGTGCTCCGAGTGGGCTTTTGTCGACCAGATACCGGTATATTTCTTCGATGTCTCTTTGCGCGCGCCCGCTGAAGCGAACTCTCATACGCCGTGGCGTTTCCAGAACGCCTCCATCTCCTCGTCGGACACGAACTCGCCGCGGCGCGCCTGCTCGAGCCCTTCGCGCACGGCCGCGCGTTCTTCATCGGTCATCACATAGGTGCCCGTGCGACGTGCCTTGATTTCACGCGCGATCTCCACAAGCTCGTCCTGATCCTCCTTGGGCCAGGACTCGATTTCTTCGAGAAGGTCTCTCGCGGCAGAAGTCATGACGCTCACTTAGGCGATTGCCGGTGCGCTCGCCAGTATAGCACAGCTGAGCGCCCCCGTTACTGCCGCACCAGCAGCAGCGGCTGGCGGCCTTGCGGAATGCGGTGCCAGGTGCCGCTTTCCTCCTCCTCGAACCGCCACGGGTCGCTGCGCTCGGACAGCACCAGCAGCAATCCGCGATCCATCCGCCAGGATTTCGGCGCGAAATTGGTCACCAGGCTGTCGCAGCCGGGCTTCACCTTCATGTCGAAGCTCTCGGTGTCGTGGGCTTCGTCGAGCAGGCTGATCTGGCACATCGGCTTGCCGCCGGCGCGCATCAAGGCCCAGTCGCCGAACATGGCGTCGGCGGTGCGCTCACGGCCCTGTGCGGCGGCCTGCGTCTGCAGGAACACCAGATTTTCGCTCGGACGCAGCGGTTCGAACAGCCCGTTCTCGACTTCGGTGAGCTCGAAAATCGCTTTGCCTTTGGCGTTCATCAGACGCAGCGTGTCATCCTTGTCGATCACCCAGGCGACGATGTCCCGCGTCTCGGGGAAGGCCTCGGCGCAGCCCTTCTGGAATTCGAGCGCGCGTCCGGCCCCGGCCGCATCGAGCTTGAAATTGATGGTGCAGGTCTTGTCGCGATCGGCATTGGAGAGCTCCCAGGCGCCGACCATCGGCGTACCGGCATCGCCCTGCGCGTGGGCGAGGGAGGCGAAACCGGCGCTCCCGATCGACGCGATCAAAAGCGTGGCGGTGAATTGCGGACGAGTCATAGCCGTTCCAGGGTTCGGTGATCAGAAGTCAGTGGTCGGATGTGGCCGTTCCAGGGATCAGAAATCAGAAGTCAGTAGTCAGAAGTGGCGAAAATATGAACTCGTACGCCGGCCCCCTCCCTACTGATTGCTGACTTCTGACTTCCGACCTCTGACGCCCTGGGACTCCGGAACCGGCGTGAGCGGGCCCTTGCCGGCGGCCCAGGACAAGAGATTGTGGACCACGAGCTGGCCCATGGCGTCGCGGGTGTAGACCGAGGCGGAGCCGACGTGGGGAAACAGCACCACGTTTTCCATCGCCATCAGCTCGGGCGGCACCCGCGGCTCGTTCGCGAACACGTCGAGGCCGGCCGACAAAATCTTGCCCGCCTCGAGCGCGGCGATCAGCGCCGGCTCGTCCACCACCGAGCCCCGCGACATGTTGATCAGGATGCCGTCGGGCCCGAGCGCCTCGAGCACGTTGGCGTCGATCAGATGCTTGGTCGCGGGACCGCCCGGCGTGACCACCATCAGCACGTCGACGTCGCGCGCCATGTCGACGAGATTGGGGTAATGCCGGTACGGCACCCCCGGCTGCGGATGGCGGCTGTGATAGACGACGGGAACGCGGAACGCATCGAGCCGGCGCGCGATCGCCTTGCCGATGCGGCCGAGCCCGACCATGCCGATTGTGCGATCGCGCAGCGTCGCCCTGGTCAGCGGGTAGTCGCCTTCGAGCCACTTGCCGGCGCGCAAATAGCGCTCGGCCTGCGGCAGCTCGCGGACCGTGCACAGCAGCAGGCCAAGCGCCGTGTCGGCGACCTCCTCGGTGAGCACGTCGGGCGTATTGGTGACCACGATGCCATGGGCCGCAGCCCATTTGGCATCGACATGATCGTAGCCCACCCCGAAGCTCGAGATGATCTCGAGTTTCGGGAAGCGGCCGAGAAACTCGGGGCCCATTGGCTCGTGCTTGCCGCCGCCGGCGACAATCGCACGCAACCGCGGCGCCAGGTTTGCGATCAGGGCCTCGCGGTCGGGCGCCTCCCACAGCTTGTGCAGCGTGAACGCCCGGGAGATGCCCTGCTCGATCAGCGGCATCACCGGCCCAACCATCAGGACATCGAGCTTCTCGGCGGCCATCCCGTTCCTCCGTCGCACAGCGTCTCGGCAAAAGGACCCGCGGACTCTCGGCAGGATCGCACGCAAGTCAATGGGAGGCGCTGTTCCTTTTCCCTCCCCCGAAGGGGAGGGTCGGTGTCGAGCGCAGCGAGACACCGGGGTGGGGTCCGACTCCCCACCCGATCGGGCTTACGCCCGATCGACCTCCCTCCGGGAGGTAAAAGAGATCACCAGCTCACGGAGATGTACTGCGTCTCCGTGAACTCCATCAGGCCTTCGTGCGCGCCTTCGCGCCCGATGCCGCTCTGCTTCATGCCGCCGAAGGGCGCGGCGGGATCCGACACCAGGCCGCGGTTGAGCCCGACCATGCCGAACTCGAGCCGCTCGGACACGCGCAGGCCGCGGCCGATGTCGCGCGTGTAGAGATAGGCGACGAGGCCGTATTCGGTATCGTTGGCGCGCGCGACCACGTCGTCCTCGGACTGGAACGTCTGGATCGCTGCCACCGGGCCGAAAATCTCCTCGCGCAAGAGCTGGGCATCGTCCGGCACCTGGGTGATCACGGTGGCCGGATAGAAGAAGCCCTTGCCGTTCGGCGGCTTGCCGCCGATCAGCACTTTGGCGCCCTTGCCGACCGCGTCTTCGACGAGATTCACGACCTTGTTGCGGGTGTCGGCATTGACCAGCGGGCCCACGGCGACGCCGTCCTCGAGGCCGTTGCCGACTTTGAGCGCGCCCATACGCGCGGAGAGCTTTTTCGCGAACTCGTCGTGAATTTTTTCCTGCACGTAGAACCGGTTCGCGGCCGTGCAGGCCTCGCCGATGTTGCGCATCTTGGCGACCATCGCGCCCTCGATGGCGGCATCGATGTCGGCGTCCTCGAACACGATGAACGGGGCGTTGCCGCCGAGCTCCATCGCGGGCTTGATCACTTGATCCGCGGCGCCGTGCAGCAGCTTGCGCCCGGTCTCGGTCGAGCCGGTGAACGAGATCACCCGCACCCGCGGATCGGCCAGCATCGCGCCCACCACGGGGCCGGAGCGGCGCGAGGGAATGACATTGACCACGCCGCCCGGCACGCCGGCCTCTTCCAGCAACGGCATCAGTGCCAGCATGGTGAGCGGCGTCTCCGACGCCGGCTTGAGCACGATTGTGCAGCCCGCCGCGAGCGCCGGGCCGATCTTTCGCGTGGCCATCGCGGCCGGAAAATTCCACGGCGTGACCAGCACGGCAACGCCGGCCGGCCTATGCTGCACCAGGATGCGGGCGCCCGAGGTGGGCGCTCGCGAGACCTCGCCGATGTTGCGCACCGCTTCCTCGGCGTACCAGCGGAAGAACTCGGCCGAATACGCGACCTCGCCGCGCGAATCCGACAGCGCCTTGCCGTTCTCGAGCGTGATCAGCCGGGCGAAGCGCTCGGCATGCTGCATGATCAGCTCGAACGCCTTGCGCAGGATCTCGCCGCGCTCGCGCGGCTTGCGCGCGGCCCAACCCGGAAACGCGTCGCTGGCGGCATCGACGGCGGCCTTGGCGTCCTCGGTGCCGGCGCTCGCGACCGAGGCGATCGTCGCTTCGGTCGCCGGATCGATGACATCGAAGCGCCCCTTGTCGGTTGCCGGCCGCCATTTGCCGCCGATGTAAAGGTCGGTCGGAACGTTCGCGAGAAGATTGTCGTACATGGGAATGGTCCTGGATCGAAGGCTGTCACGTATGGCCGAATGCGAGCCGCAATCGACTCCCTCTCCCCGCAGGGGAGAGGTGATCGGAGCAAGCGGCTCGGTTCAGCCTCTTAGCTTGTGCTCGCGGAAGAGAATGTAAAGCCCCGAAGCGATCACGATTGCCGCGCCCGCGAGCGTCCATTCGCTCGGCAGCTGCCCGAACACCAGATAACCGGCGGTGATCGCCCAGACCAGCTGGCTGTAGATGAACGGCGCCAGCACCGAAGCCGATGCCAGCCGGTGCGCGGCGATCAGCAGGTAATGGCCCAAGCTGCCGAACGCACCGATCAGGACCATGAGCACGATCACGACCGGCTCATGCGGCGTCGTCCAAACGAAGGGGAGCGCCGGAAGCGCCGCAACGGTGCCGACGAAATTCGAATAGAACAGCGTGGTCTCGTTGGAATCGGTGCGGGCGAGCACCCGGGTGGAGATGTTGTAGATCGAATAGCAGATTGCTCCGCCAAGGCAGAGCAGCGCCGCCGGATGCATGCCGCCCATGCCGGGGCGGGCAATCAGGAGCACGCCCGAAAACCCGATCGCGATCGCGGTCCAGCGCCGCCAGCCGGCCCATTCGCCCAGCACGAAGCCGGACAAGAGCGTGACGAAGAACGGCGTCGAGAACAGGATCGACACGGTCTGGTCGAGCTGCAGATAGCGCAGCGCCAGGATGTTGAGCAGCGTCGAGAACAGCAGCAGGAGCGAACGGCCGATCTGAAGCCGCGGCCGCGTGGTCACGATGAGGCCCGGGCGGGTGAGCGGGTTCGAGACCAGGAACGTGAGCAGGAAGGCGCTGGCATAGCGCGCCCACACCACCTGCAGGGTATCGACGTGGCCCTGGAGGAATTTCGCCGACGCGTCGAGGCAGGCGAAGCACGCGCACGCGCCGCACATCAGCGCAATCGCCTGCAATCGCCGCCGCCGCTCCTGGACGGCGTCGGCCGTTAGCTCGCGCGGGCGTTGCATCAATAGGTCGCCCGGCCCCCGGATATATCGAACACCGCCCCCGTGGTGAACGAGCACTCCGCCGAGGCACAGAACGCCGCGAGCGCGGCGATCTCCTCGACTTCGACGAACCTCGCGCGCGGAATTTTCGACAGCATGTAGGCGATGTGCTCCTGGGTCATTTGCGCGAAAATCGCCGTCCGGGCGGCGGCGGGCGTGATGCAGTTGACCGCGATGTCGTGCTCGGCGAGCTCCTTGCCGAGCGATTTGGTCAGCGCGATCAGCGCGGCCTTGGAGGCCGAATAGGCGGAGGCATTCGGATTGCCCTCCTTGCCGGCGATCGAGGCGATGTTGACGATCCGCCCGTAGTTCTGCGCGATCATGTGCGGCACGATCGTGCGACAGCAATGGAACGGGCCGTCGAGGTTGACCGCCATCACCGCGGCCCAGGCCTCGGGCGGATAGTCCCAGGTCTTCTGGTTCGGCCCGGCGATCCCGGCGTTGTTGACGAGAATGTCGATGCGGCCGACCCCCGTGAGGGTGCGCTCGCACGCGCGCTCGACGTCGTCGAGCCGGGTCACGTCGACCGCGTAAGGTAGGACGCGGCCGGAATTGGCGAGCTCGCTCGCGGTCTGTGCGGCCAGCGTGTGGTCGCGATCCCAGATTGCCACCGTGGCGCCGGAGCGGAGAAATCGCTCGACGATCGCCCGTCCGATGCCCTGGGCGCCGCCGGTGACCACCGCGACGCGGCCGTCGAGATCGATGCGATTGGTCATGGGGTTTCCCGCTGTTCCCTGGGCCTCCGACGGTCGGACCAAGCCAGCCCTTGCGGGTCAGGTCAACCGCGCGCGCTGCAAGCGAGACATGCAGTCGCCAGCCTGCCGAGCCGGGCCTACGCGACCTCACGGCTCGCGGGCGACCGCGCTTTCGTGCCAACGCCGCAGCACCAGGTGCGAGACGAGCGACATCGCGAAATAGATGACGATCCCGGTCATTGCCAACAGCACGAGCGCCGCGAACATGCGCGGAATGTCGAGCCGATACCCGGATTCGGCGATTCGATAGGCAAGGCCCGAGCCGGCCCCGGCGGAGCCGGCCGCGATCTCGGCGACCACGGCGCCGATCAGCGCCAGCCCGCCGGCGATACGCAGGCCGCCCAGCATATAGGGCAGCGCCGCCGGCAGCTTGAGGTGGCGCAGCGTCTGCCAGCGCGAGGCCCGGTAGAGCCGGAACAGGTCCGCCAGATTATGATCGACGGAATTGAGCCCCAGCGTGGTGTTGGCGAGCACGGGAAAGAACGCGACGATCCAGGCGCAGGCGAGCACGGCGGCCTGCTGCGGCAGGTAGATCAGCAGCAGCGGCGCGATCGCCACGATCGGCGTCACCTGCAGGATCACCGCATAGGGGTAGAGCGAATATTCGACGAGCCGCGACTGGTTGAACAGGATGGCAAGGGTGATGCCGCCGCCGGCGGCGAGCGCCAGGCCCTGCAAGGTCGTCAGCAATGTGACGAGCAGCGAGGCCGACAGCACCGGCCAGTCGGTCACCAGCGTGCGGGCCACCAGCGCCGGCCCCGGCAGCACGTAGGGCGGAATGCCGTTGATCGCGACGACGAGGTGCCAGGCGAGGATCCCGAGCGCGAGCATGAAGATCGGCAAGGCCATGCGCAGCAGCGCTTCCGGCTTGGCGATCCATGCGGCGGCGGAGCCGTTCATGCGCCCGCTCCCGACGCCATGGCGGCGGCGAGCGCCTGCGAGGTTTTTCGGCAATAGCCGGCGTATTGGGCCGAAGTGCGGAAGGATTCGTCGCGCGGATAGGGCGCGTCGATCGCAATCTCGGCGAACACCCGTCCCGGCCGCGGCGTCATCACCACGATGCGGTTCGACAGATAGACCGATTCGAACACCGAATGCGTGACGAACACGACAGTCTTGCCGAGCGCCCGCCACAGCGCCAAGAGATCGTCGTTGAGGCGGAACCGGGTGATCTCGTCGAGCGCCGCGAACGGCTCGTCCATCAACAGGAGTTCCGGATCGGTCACGAGCGCGCGCGCCAGCGAGACGCGCATCCGCATGCCGCCGGAGAGCTCGCGCGGATAGGTCTTGGCAAAATCCGCAAGGCCGACGCGGTCGAGCACGCGGGCAATGCGCGGCGTCGCGGTGCGCGCGTCGATGCCCTTGAGGCGCAGCGGCAGGAACACGTTGGCGAACACGCTCGCCCACGGCATCAGCGTCGGCTCCTGGAACACGAAGCCGATCGCATGAGAATTCCGTTCCTGTTCGCGTGGGTGGCTGCTCCATACGACCTCGCCCCGGCTCGGGTCGGAGAGCCCCGCGATGAGCCGCAACGCGGTCGACTTGCCGCAGCCGGACGGCCCCAGCAGCGCTACGAACTCGCCCTCGCGCACTTCCAGATCGAGCTCGTCGAGCGCGACGACCGAATTCGCGAATGTTTTCCCGACGCCGCGAAGCGTGAGAATCGGGGGCGATTTCACTGAGCTCGGCTGCAAACTCTTCCCTCCCCCTGAAAGGGGGAGGGATAGGGAGGGGGTCGTAGGGATGCAAGGGCGAAGGACCCCCACCCGGCCGCTGTCGCGGCCGACCTCCCATTCCGGGAAGGTGAGCGGAATTTGCCGCCCGGTCGGCGTCGTCAATGCTTCGGCCGCAGGTCGGTGCCGACGCCCTTGTCGACGAACTGCGGCGTATAGGCCTTGCGGAAATCGACCGCGCGATCGACCACGCCGGCCCGGGCCATCTTGTCGAAGAAGCTCTCTACCCGCGCGTCGGTCATGGCGCCGATGCCGAGTTTCAGCGTATCGCCGGAATTGACGATGCCGTAGCGCTTGAGGTTCTCCACCGAATAGGCGATCAGCGCGTCGGTCATTTCCGGATTGTCCTTGCGGATCAGCGCGCGCGCCGGCGCGTTGTCGTCGTAGAGGAAATGATACCAGCCGAGGATCGAAGCCTCGACGAAGCGCCGCACCAGGTCCGGCTTGTTCTCGACAAGGTCGCGGCGCGTCTCGATCAGGGTCGAATAGGTGTCGAAGCCGTAATCCGCCAAGAGAAAGATTTTCGGCCTGAAGCCGCCCTGCTGCTCGATCGCGTAGGGCTCCGAGGTGACGTAACCCTGCATCGCCGAATTCTTGTCGGCCAGGAACGGCTGCGGGTTGAACGTGTAGGGCTTCACCTTGGCTTCGCTGAAGCCGAACTCCGACTTCATCCATTGGAAATAGGTGGCGACGCCCTCCTTGGAGACGAACAGGGTGAGCTTCTTGAGATCCTCGAAGTTCTCGACGCCCGCGTCCGGATGCGCGATCAGGACTTGCGGGTCCTTCTGGAACATCGCCGCGACGGAAATCGTAGGGACCTTCTGGGCGACCGCGTCGAACGCCTGCAGCAGATTGGCGCTCATGAAGAAATCGAGCCTGCCGACCGGCAGCAGGATGCGGTTGTTGACCTGCGGGCCGCCGGGCACGATCGTCACGTCGAGCCCGTATTGCCGGTAGGTGCCGTCGGCCAGCGCCTGGTAGAAGCCGCCGTGCTCGGGCTCGGCCACCCAATTGGTGCCGAACCGCACCTTGTCGAGCTGCTGGGCGAGCGCGGGGGCCGCAAACCCCAACAAGAGCGTTCCGACGAGTGCGGCGATGGTCGCGAATTTGGCGGTCGGCATTCGTTCCTCTGCCACAATTGGGACTGCAGACACTATTTGAGTTTCGGTGATTTGCCCATTACGTACCCCTGAAAACCAAGGCGCCAAATGGATGCGTGCAGCACCGTGAATGGGGTATAGTGGGATATGGTCAAGACACTCGAACTAGCCATCTCGAAGGCTTCGGAACTGCCGGAGGCCGCCCAGGAACAACTCGGTCGCGAGCTGCTGGAGCGAATCGATACGCTCGCCAAGCTGCGGGCGGAAATCGAAATAGGCCTTCAACAGCTAGACGAGGGCAGAGGAGAGGAATTGGACCTGGAGGCTCTCCTGCGCCAAGCCCGCAGAGATCATGGCAGCGAGTAGGCGGATCGCCTGGGCACCGGCGGCCAAACAGGATTTGCGGAAGCTTTGGCGGTATTATTCGAACGTTGCATCCCCTGAGATTGCCGACAAGCTCGCTGGCGAAATAGAGGTCGCAAGCAATCGTCTGCGCAGCCAGCCGCTCCTGGGGCGCGCCCGGGACGAGGTGGCGCCGGGACTTCGCTCTCTGCTCGTGCATCCGTACGCTGTATTCTATCGGACGAACGACGATGTCGTTGAAATCGTGCGCGTCCTGCACGAGCACCGGGATTTCGCTGCAGTCTTTTCTGCGAAAGAGTCGTAGGTCGGTAAGCCGTTTGGTGGCGAGGGCCATGGAAAAATCGGTGCTGCCCAAGCGCGACTGGGTCGAGATGACCTGGGAGGATTTTGCCGGCGCCGACAGGACGCGCTGGATCGCCGTGCTGCCGGTCGCGGCGGTCGAGCAGCATGGGCCGCACCTTCCGGTCGGGACCGATGCCCATATCGCGGCCGCCTATCTTTCGCGGGCACGCGAATTGTTGCCGTCCGAGCTGCCGGTCAGCTTCCTGCCGATGCTCCCGATCGGCACGTCGGAGGAGCACCGCGCATTCCCGGGCACCTTGACGCTCGCGGCCGATACATTGATCCGCGTGCTCACCGAGATCGCCGAGAGCGTGCATCGCGCCGGCCTGCGCAAGCTCGTCATCGCCAACAGCCACGGCGGCAATGTTTCGGCCGTCGACCTCGTCACGCGGGACCTGCGCGTGCGCCTGAACATGCTCGCGGTTGCCTGCTCCTGGTTCGGCTTCGGTCATCCGGACGGGCTGTTCCCGCGGGAGGAGGAGGTCCACGGCATTCACGCCGGCGCCATCGAAACCTCGATCATGCTTGCCGCGCACCCCGGGTTGGTGCGGACCGGGCGCGTGCAAACCTTCGCTTCCGCGGGAATCGAGCTGGCGCGCGAGTTCCGCCACCTGGGGATCGACCGGCCGGCCCGCCTCGGCTGGATGAGCCAGGACCTCCACGCTTCGGGCGCGATGGGCGACGCGAGCGCCGCCACGGCCGAGAAGGGCAAGGCCGCGATCGAATTCGGCGCGCGCGCGTTCGCCGAGCTGCTGGGCGAGGTCGATCGATTCGATTTGTCGCGGCTGAAGCAAGGGCCGCATTGAGGCGTTCCCCGGACAAGGCGCAGCGCTTCCTTCGAGGCGAGCGCCGCAGATCCGGGGTCCAGTCGTTCTGGGATCAACCTGAGCCTGGGTCCGGTTCAGCAGCGCGGCATTGCATGCTGCGCTGCGCCCGGACACGAGGCCGTGGGGCGATCACTGCTCGAATCTTTCGATGAACCACTT
>WNFW01001193.1_pt1 | contig 22142 bp, 23 predicted proteins | sample 5400131 | NCBI WGS metagenome assembly WNFW01 (sample SAMN13153362, study PRJNA577476) | soil metagenome | isolation source: 20 cm soil or saprolite under grassland replicate 1 | place: USA:California | collected 2016-06-15 | reverse complement strand
ATTGGTAATGGAGAGGTCGACAGTTCAATCCTGTCTGGCAGCACCACACCCCCGGTTAATCGGGGGTTTTTGGATTTTGGGGTTTCCGTGATCTCCGCAGATTTTGGGGGGAAACGACGGCTTTCCGCCCTTTCGCGCGTGAAAAATCCGTGAAGGCCGCCTTCAAAAATATCTCAACTAGCTATTGGACTAAATATCTCTATATGAGATAAATAGCGCCGTGAAAGCGATCGCCTACACCCGCACCGCCGCAACCGCCCTACGCAAGCATGCGAACAAGGCCAAGCGGATCATGGGCAAGATCGAACAATACGCAGCCAACCCGGCCGCCCAAGCTAACCATGTGGTCGCGCTCAAAGGGTCGGATTATCTGCGGCTACGGGTCGGCGATTTCCGCGTGATCTTCGCCGAGACCGCCGACGCAATAACCGTGATCGACATCGGCCCGCGCGGCGGCATCTATCAGTGAAAGGACTCGACATGCCCATCATGACCAGAACCCCCGGCGGCGAGGAAATCGTGATCCTCTCTCGCAAGGAGTATGACCGACTTACCGCAAAGGCCGAGGACACCGCCGACATCCGCAAGGGCAAAAGCATCATGCGCCGCGTGCGCGCCGGCGACGAGGACACGCTTTCGAGCGACGAAGTGAAAGCCCTCATCGCGGCGAAAACGCCACTGGCGTTCTGGCGCAAAAAGCGCGGCCTCACCCAAGCCACGCTGGCCGAAGAAACCGGGATCGCACAAGGCTTTCTTTCGGAGATCGAGGCCGGAAAAAAGACCGGAGACGTCAAGACGCTGCGCAAGGTCGCGGCGGCTCTGCGGGTAACCCTCGACGACCTCGCCGCATGACCGCCTTCTGACCGCATCAATTCTATTTCGCCACGTACCGGATCGGTGTCGGGGCTTCGATCGAGGGAGGCAACTTGTCGCCGATCGTCGCTGCCGAGGCGGTTTCGAGTGCCTGGTTCTTTGCCAGATGATTGCCGACCAGCACGCCTACCGTCACGATCAGCAGCGCGCCGTAAAACCCGAACAGGCTGCCGACGAATTTCCAGTAGAATCGGCGGTCTTCGGGGCTGAGATCCTCGGTCAATCGACGCATGTCCGGCTCCTCGTTGAACGACGCGTCTCATCATAACCTGCGCTCACAGCAAGGGCTGTGAGCCGGTTCACAGATCCGGACCCGCCGATTAGCTTGCGGCGAGTTGGCCGGCTTGATGGGCGCGCCATCCATCGGTCAATATGTCAATCAAGACGGGACCCACTCCGATCGCATCGGACATAAGGCAACGCACGCAGGATCAGCTTTAAGTGACCGGCTCTGAGCTAAAACAGCTTCGCGACGATCTCGGTCAGGCGATCGGGAAGAGCCTGTCCGCTGCCGACATGGCCAAGCTGTGTGGCCTTCCCCCCGGCAGCGGCGCCGATACGATCCGCAAATGGGAGGTCCGCGGCCCCAGCGGGCCGGCAGCCGAACTGCTTCGCATCCTGGCGATGGCCAGCGATCGTTACCCGATCCTTGAAAACTTCAACGTGTTCGATCGATTCAATATCCGCGAGAAAGACCGGCCCGCGCGCAGGGAAGCCTTCCGCGAGAACATGCGGGACGAGATCCGTCGGCGCCTTGGCTAGCTTTGCGCAATCGCAGGCATCCGCAAATTGAGGCTTCATTTGGGCTTGATTGACGTCTCGTTAGTCACAGAAAAGTGTAGTCCCTCAACGGGTTAGGGAACCCGTGTACTGTGACCTCTGGGTGACAGCATTTTGCGCAAAAGCTGTCTATCTCCGCGCCATGAGTGGGCCGGCACGCGGCGCCTCTGAAATGATGTGTTGGAGACAAAGACGAATGAAGAAGTTTCTACTCGGTACTGTGGCCCTCGTCGCTCTCGGCGCGACCATGCCAGCACTCGCAGCCGATCTTGCCGCCCGCCCCTACACCAAGGCCCCGGCCTATGCGGCGCCGATTTACAACTGGACCGGCTTCTACATCGGCGGTCACCTCGGCGGCGCGTTCGCGGGTGACAACAGTCTGACGGGCAATGATGGCCGCTTCCTCGGTGGCGTGCAGGGCGGTTTCGATTATCAGTTCGCCTCGAGCTGGGTGGTCGGTGTCGAAGCCCAGTATAGCTGGCTTGGCAGCAACAACACCGGCGTGGTGTTCCCGGGCGGTGTGCTGGTCACTTCCAACAATGATCAGCTTGGATCGGTCACCGGCCGGATCGGCTACACTTGGGGCCCGGCGCTGCTCTACGCCAAGGGCGGTTATGGCTGGAAGGACGGCAACAACATCAACGTAACCGCCGGCGGCCTGCCGGTGGCGTTCACCACCAACGGCAACCATCGCGACGGCTACACCGTCGGCGCCGGCCTCGAATACATGTTCGCGCCGAGCTGGTCCGCCAAGGTCGAATACCAGTATTACAACTTCGGCAGCACCACGTTTACGACGGGCCCGGCCGTCCTTGTGGGAACGAGCTTCCGGGAAGACGAGCATACGGTGAAGGCCGGCCTGAACTATCGCTTCAACTGGGGCGGCCCGGTGGTTGCGAAGTATTGATCCGAAGCACTGATCCAAAGCACTGATCAGCGTCTGACCTGACCAGCCTCTGATCGAAAATGACGAAAAAGGCCGGCCTTGCGCCGGCCTTTTTGCTTGCCGTGTGTCGTGCAAAAAATTTGCGCAAATCGTTCAGTATTCCTGATTTTGTTAACCCGGTAACGCGATACTGCCCCCGTAATTTACCGGGGTAAGCGCGAGGCAGAACGCATGGCGATCCGATCCACTCTTGGCAAGCCCCTGGGCTTGCTGCGTCCGCGATGGGGCGTCAGGGGCAGTCTGTTTGCCGCCTTCGCCGTGATCGCCGGTATGGCCATCGTCATCAGCGCCTGCGCCGGCGTCACGCTTCGACATCTCGGTGGGTCAATGACCGACCTGAGCGGCCGGGACATCCCCCGTCTCGCGGCCAGCCTGCAACTTTCGGCGCAGAGCGCCAGCCTTGCCAGTCAGGGACCGGCGCTGCTGGCCGCCCGAAGCGAAGAAGCGCTGAAAGAACGCACCAAAAAAATGAAGGAGACCCAGCAGGTCGCACTCGAAAAGCTCGGCGAGATCATCGAGCTGGGGGCCGACAAGACGGTGGTCGCAGCACTCGGCGAAACCGTGAAGAATATCGACGACACCATCAGAAGTCTGGGCGCGGCGGCCAGCGAACGGCTCGAAGTCGCTGCCCAGCACGAAAAGCTTTATGATGCAGTGCGCAAGGCCCAGAGGGCTTTTGTTGCCGCCGCCGGCCCTGCGGCGATCGACGCTCAAACCGAACTCAACAGCATCTACGCTGCCGCTCGCTTCTCCCAGGACGAAGCAACCCAGGCACACCGAACGGCCGACCAGCTCGGCGACGTCGCCGCCAGCGGCAATCTCGTAGCGTTCGACATGATCGCTGCGCTTTCGACCAACAGCAGCGATACACTCGAAGCCATCGGGAAGGAATTCGGCACCGCGCAACAGCGCGTGAAGTCGAATCTCGATTTGCTGCCCAAGACCACGGCGATGAGGGCAGTTCGAAACGCAACCTTGAACCTGCTGGCGCTCGGCGAAGGCAAGACCAGCGTCTTCAAGATTCGCCAGAAAGAATTCGACTCCGACGATTATGGCCAGCTTATTCTTGATGAAGCCCGCAAGCTCAATGTCGGTCTCGGCATCAGCGTGAAGCAACTCGTGGATGGCGTGCAGACCGAGACCGACGCCGCGACCTTTCAGGCGCGCCGGGAAATCTCGCTTGCGACCATCGCCATGCTGGCGCTCGGCGGCCTCACCCTGATCGGATCCGTGCTGTTCGTCTGGCTCTATGTCGGCCGCAACATCCTGCGCCGGATCGGCAATCTGCAGCGCTCGATGCAGCTGCTGTCCGACGGCGATCTTGAAACGGAAATCTATCGCACCAACCAACGCGACGAGGTCGCGGCGATGGCGAATTCGCTGCAGATTTTCCGCGAGAGCATGATCGAGGCCCGTGCGCTGGGCGCCGATCAGGACAGGGACCGCGTGGCGAAGGCGGAGCGCGCCTCGCGGATGGAAACCCAGATTGTCGAGTTCGAAGCCACCGTCCGCGCCGCGCTCGATGGCCTGCAGAGATCGGCCAATTCGATGCAGACCACCGCGCAACGCATGTCGGCGAGCGCCGACCAATCAAGCGCCCTGGTAAGCGCGGTGGCGTCCGCCGCCGAGGAAACCTCGGCCAACGTCCAGACGGTATCGTCCGGCACGGAGGAATTATCGTCCTCGATCAATGAAATCGGCCGCCAGGTGATCACTTCGGCGGAAATCGCCCGCAAGGCGGTCGATGAAGCCGGCCAGACCGACGCCACCATGCAGGGTCTCGCCGAAAACGCCAGCCGCATCAGCGTCGTGGTCGACCTGATCCAGGTGATCGCCTCGCAGACCAACCTGCTCGCGCTCAACGCCACCATCGAAGCGGCACGCGCCGGCGACGCCGGCAGGGGCTTTGCGGTGGTCGCCTCTGAGGTCAAGAGTCTCGCCAACCAGACCGCGAAGGCCACCGACGAAATTCGCTCGCAGATCGCCAGCATGCAGCAGGTGACCACATCCGCGGTCGGCGCTATCCGGAACATCGGCACCATCATCGCCGACATCAACGAGGTGACCACCGCGATCGCCGCCGCGGTCGAACAGCAGGGCGCATCGACGCGCGAGATCGCCCCTGTTCCTCTCCAATATCCGGGCCGCCTAGCGGATTGCCACGCGCCGCCCGCCGCTGGCTGCAACCGCGGTTGCACGGTTTTGCGTCACATTTGCCGGCCGCGGAAGCCGGAATCCCCGGCGTTTTGTTGAAACCGCAATTGTTTTCGGCTGGCGCCGCGCCGATTGTGCGGCTAAGCCGATAGCAACAATTTTGCGATTCAAGCGATGCATTCAAAAACCGACACGTCCTCGGTCGAGGCACTGCGTTACCCCTTCGAAGATCATCCCGGCCCCAATGAGGTCGTCGAGGTGATGCGTGGGGTGTTGTGGGTCCGGCTGAAGCTGCCGTTCCGGCTCAACCATGTGAACATCTATCTGCTCGCCGACGGCGACGGCTGGGCGATGGTGGATTCCGGCTTCGGCAATGAGGAATCGATCGCGGCCTGGACCGGGCTGTTCGAGGGCCCGCTGGCGCATGTGAGAATCACCCGCCTGATCGTGACCCATTCGCATCCCGATCACGTCGGCCTGGCGGGGTGGATCGTCGAGCGCTTCGACTGCCCGCTCCATATGTCGCAGGTGGAATATCTGCAGTCGGTCTACCATCAGAACCGCGGCACCGAAGAGCGCAGGAACGCGCAGCGCCTGTTCTTCCGCCGTCATGGCATGGACGAGAACCTGACCGACAAGCTGCTCGGCCGCGGCCAGGATTACCTGAAGCGGGTCTCGATCCTGCCGCCGTCCTATCGCCGCATCTCGCATGGCGACGAAATTTCCATCGGCACGCGGCGCTTCAAGGTCATCACCGGCGGCGGTCATGCGCTCGATCAGGTGATGTTGTATTGCGCGGCCGACAAGCTGTTCCTGTCGGCCGATCAGGTGCTGAGCAAGATTTCGCCCAATGTCAGCGTCTGGGCGGTCGAGCCCGACCAGAACTCGCTCGGGGAGTATCTGGCCTCATTGGCGAGCCTCACCACCACCCTGCCCTATGACCTGCTGGTGCTGCCGGGCCACGGCGTGCCGTTTTACGGCTTGAAGACACGGATCAAGCAACTCGCCGACCATCATGAGGATCGTTGCCGCCTGATCGCCGAGGCCTGCCGCGAGGTGCCGCAAACCTCGAGGGAACTGGTACCGGTCGTGTTTCACAAGTACCCGCTCGACGAGCACCAGATGGGCTTTGCCGCCGGCGAACTGGTCGCGCACGTCAATTACATGCTGGTCGAGGGCCGCCTGACGTCCGAAGAAGCCGACGGCGTGCTGCACTTCAGGACGACTTGATAAATTGAACCGGTTAACACCCTCTCGCCCCCGCAATTCTTGACGCAATGCGCTGATCAGGAGAGCCGATGCAAGTGGCTGTTCGCATCCTCGCCAATACGCCGGTCTGGGTTTTCGCGTTGCTCGCCTACCTCATCTGGCAAGGATGGCAATCGCTGCGGCCAAGGACGCTGCCGATCTGGCGAATGCTGATCGTACCCCTGGTGTTCTTTCTGATGGGCATCTCGCGGCTCATACTGGCTCGCGACAACGGGCTGGAGCCACTGTTCGCATGGCTGGTGGCGGCACTCCTGCTTGCTTCGTTGGCACTTTCCCGCCGCCCCCACCTGCTCGCCGTGGACAGAAAAAACGGGACCGTCACCCGTCAAGGCAGTGCGATGCCGCTGGTTCGCAACATCACGGTTTTCGGGCTGCAATATGGGGTCGCGGTCGCGACCGCCATGAAACTGGAGCCGCATGCCGCGGTGGCGATCATTGGCCATGCCGTCTCCGGTGCCAGTGCGGGCTACTTTTCCGGCCGGACCGCGGCGCTGTTGCGCCGTTACCGGCATTTCGACGCCGCCGAGAGCGTTGCCGATCCCGCCTAGAGGCCGCTGCTTCTACCGCGACTTCTTGGCCGGCGATTTCTCAGTTCGCAGCCGGCCTCTCTTGTGCACCCTCGAACGCGGCTCGGCCAGACCCGCCCGAATGAACCCCGGGAAATGGGTTAGTGCCGTGCTGGCAGCGAGCCCGAAAAAGCTGGAGCGGCTCATGCCGAGTTCGGCCGCGTGCCTGTCGACCCGGGCAATCAGGCTTTTCGGCAGGTAGACATTCACCCGCTCCGAAGGATCCGGGGGGTCCACGCCGACAATGAAATAGGCAAGCAGGTCGCACCCCCTGGGAAGCGCGATCCGCTCGATCGGCGTCGGCTCGGGAAGCGGCCTGCCATGTTCGGCCAAGGCATCCACCGCTTGCGCCAGCCTGTTTTCCGCCTTCTCGATGGTTTCCTCCTGCGATTTTCCCGCCGCGACGCAGCCGGGAAAATCGGGAAACCACGCGCCGAACGTTCCCCTGGGACCGCGCTCCAGAACCGCCGGGTAGAATTGTCTTTTCATTTGATCGCTTCGTGGCTTTGTGCTATTTCACACACTCGGATGTGTTTAATCACACACCACCCTAGCATCGGCGTACGCCGGGCGAAAGGGGACCGATGGACCGGCAAGGCGAACTCAGCATCGTCCGGGCGGCCTACGCCAAACAGATTCTGGCCGCCGCGTGGGTCGTGGACAATGCGCGTCTCGAGGCAGCGTTAAGCGCAACGCGCCGGGAGGATTTTCTCGGCGCTGGTCCATGGTGGATCTTGCGCCCGTTCCGGGACTACGTCACGACGCCCGACGCCGATCCGGTTTATCTGTACACCGATGATCTCGTCGGCATTCTGCCCGAACGGCAAATCAACAATGGGCAACCGTCGTTCCACGCGCAGCTCATTCACCAGGCCTCGCCGGCGGCAGGCCAACACGTCGTGCATATCGGAACCGGCACCGGCTATTACACCGCGATCCTGGCTCACCTCGTTGGACCATCGGGCCGGGTTACCGGAATAGAATATGAGCCCGAACTCGCCGCGCGAGCCAAAACCAATTTTGCGGCATACCCAAACGTCGAAATCGTCGAGGGCGACGGCGCCCTGGTCTCGTTCGATACGGCCGACGTGATTTACGTCAATGCCGGCTGCACGCGGCCGGCCGAAAGCTGGCTTGATCGGCTCGCCGATGGCGGGCGCCTGATCCTGCCGATGACGTCAGACCAGGGTTTTGGGGCAAAGTCGCTGGAGCGGGTCGCGAGGGCCGGCGCGGTGTTTCGCATCGAGCGCCGCGGCAAGGATTATTCAGCGTACTGGATTTCGGCGGTTGCGATCTTTCCCTGCGCCGGAAACCGCGACGAGGTATCCGAGCGCGCGCTGGCCGAAGCCTTCGCCAAGGGAGGTTGGCAGAAGGTCACGCGCCTCTATCGCAATCAGGAGATTCCCGAGGAGCGTTGCTGGATTTGCGGATCGGGATGGTGTCTTGCTCATAGCTAACTTGCCCATAGCTAACGTGCTGGTATGTGCGCGAAGAATATCGACGACAGCAAAACGCGCTTAGCGCGTTGATCAGGATCAAGTTTTGGTCCGCCTCAGTAGCATTCCGGACCCCAGCCCAAAATCCCGATTTCGGCTCGACATTAAACCTCGAAAAGCTCTAAAAAGGCCACGCCGCTCCGGCCAGCTTCCGTGTCAGGTTTTGCGATGGATTACAGCAAATTCTTCAGTGCCGCCCTTGACCGCCTGCATGACGAGCGGCGCTACCGGGTTTTTGCCGACCTCGAGCGGATCGCGGGCCGGTTCCCGCACGCGGTATGGCATTCCCCAAAGGGACCGCGCAATGTCGTGATCTGGTGTTCCAACGACTATCTCGGCATGGGGCAGCATCCGAAGGTGGTCGGCGCCATGGTCGAGACCGCCACCCGCGCCGGCACCGGAGCCGGCGGCACCCGCAACATCGCGGGGACCCATCACCCCCTGGTGCAGCTCGAGCAGGAACTGGCCGACCTGCACGGCAAGCAAGCTTCGCTGCTGTTCACCTCGGGCTACGTCTCGAACCAGACCGGCATTGCGACCATCGCCAAATTGATTCCGAACTGCCTGATCCTGTCGGACGCGCTCAACCACAATTCGATGATCGAAGGCGTCCGCCAGGCCGGCTGCGAGCGCCAGATCTTCCGCCACAGCGACGTGGCCCATCTGGAAGAATTGCTGCGCGCCGCCGGCCCCGACCGCCCGAAACTGATCGCCTGCGAGAGCCTGTATTCGATGGACGGCGATGTCGCGCCGCTGGCCAAAATCTGCGACCTCGCCGAGCGCCATGGCGCGATGACCTATGTCGACGAAGTTCATGCCGTCGGCATGTACGGGCCGCGCGGCGGCGGCATCGCCGAGCGCGACGGCGTCATGCACCGCATCGATGTTCTGGAAGGCACGCTGGCCAAGGCGTTCGGCTGCCTCGGCGGTTATATCGCCGGCACGGCCGACATCATCGATGCCGTCCGCTCCTACGCGCCGGGCTTTATCTTCACCACCGCGCTGCCGCCCGCGATCTGCTCGGCGGCGACCGCCGCCATCCGCCACCTGAAAACCTCGAACTGGGAGCGCGAGCGCCACCAGGACCGCGCCGCGCGGGTCAAGGCGATCCTGAACGCCGCCGGGTTGCCCGTGATGTCGAACGATACCCATATCGTGCCGCTGTTCGTCGGCGATCCCGAAAGCTGCAAGCGCGCCTCTGACATCCTACTGGAAGAGCACGGCATCTATATCCAGCCGATCAACTATCCGACCGTCGCCAAGGGCACCGAGCGGCTGCGGATCACGCCGTCGCCCTATCACGACGACGGACTGATCGATGCCCTCGCCGAGGCGGTGTTGCAGGTCTGGGAGCGTCTCGGCCTGCCGCTGCGCCGGAAATCATTGGCGGCCGAATAACCATAAGCTTGATTCCGCGGCAAAATCCGGCCCTCTGGCGGCCGCCGCACGATGCTTTGCCGGCCCAATCCGGCTATACTTCCACCACGCGGCGGTTGTCGTTTGCGGCAGCGCGGACCAAGGCGCGGCCGAAATCGTTAAGGGAGGTAAGCAGCGATGCTGCACGACTGGGGCGTGATCGCAGCCGCCTTCGGCTACATCGGGTTCCTGTTTCTCGTTGCCAGCCTCGGCGACCGCCTCTCGCCGCTGCAGCGCGGGCGCGCCAGCGCGCTGATCTATCCGCTGTCGCTGGCGATCTATTGCACGTCCTGGACGTTTTTCGGCTCGGTCGGATTCGCCACCCGCACCAGCGTGGATTTTCTCGCGATCTATATCGGTCCGATCCTGATGATCGGGTTCTGCACGCCGCTGCTCCGCCGCGTGATCCAGCTCGCGAAATCGCAGAACATCACCTCGATCGCCGATTTCATCGCAGCCCGCTACGGCAAGAGCCAGGCGGTGGCCGCCACCGTCGCTCTGATCGCGATCGTCGGATCGGTGCCCTATATCGCGCTGCAGCTCAAGGCCGTGGCGTCGTCGCTTGAAACGATCCTCAGCGAAGACCAGGCCTTCTCCTCAATTCCGATCGTCGGCGATATCGCGCTGACGGTCACACTGGCGATGGCGGCCTTCGCGGTGCTGTTCGGAACCCGCCAGACCGACGCGACGGAGCATCAGCACGGGCTGATGCTGGCGGTCGCCACCGAATCGATCGTCAAACTGGTGGCCTTTATCGCCGCCGGCGCGTTCGTCACGTTCTGGATGTTCAGTCCGGTTGAGCTGATCGAACGCGCGATGAAGACGCCGGAAGCGGTGCGCGCCATCGACTACACGCCGTCGATCGGCAATTTCCTGACCATGACGCTACTGTCGTTTTGCGCGATCATGCTGCTGCCGCGCCAGTTTCACGTCAGCGTGGTCGAGAATTCCAGCGATGCCGAGGTGGGCCGGGCGCGCTGGCTGTTTCCGCTGTATCTGGTCGCCATCAACCTGTTCGTGATTCCGATCGCGCTCGCAGGCCTGGTCACCTTTCCGTTCGGCGCGGTCGACAGCGATATGTACGTGCTGGCGTTGCCGATCGAGGGCAATGCGACCTTGCTCAGCGTCGGCGTCTTTGTCGGCGGCCTGTCGGCGGCGACCGCGATGGTGATCGTGGAATGCGTCGCGCTTTCGATCATGGTCTCGAACGATATCGTGGTGCCGCTGGTGCTGCAGCGAACCCCAAAGACGCGCGCCGGCCAGAAGGATTTCGGCGACTTCCTGCTCAGGGTACGCCGCTTTGCGATTTTCGCCATCATGGCGATGGCGTATTTCTACTATCGCGCGCTCGGCAACACCCAACTGGTGGCGATCGGCCTGTTGTCCTTTGCGGCCGTAGCGCAGCTTGCCCCGGCGTTCTTCGGCGGCTTGCTCTGGCGGCGGTCGACCGCGCGAGGCGCCATGGCAGGCATGCTGGTCGGGTTCGCGGTGTGGATCTATACCCTGTTTCTTCCGAGCTTCCTGGACGGCAATACCGCCGGCATGCTGCTGTTGCAGCACGGCCCGTTCGGTATCGAGGCGTTGCGTCCGCAGGCCTTGTTCGGCGCCGATTTGCCGCCGCTGCTGCACGGCGTGCTCTGGTCGCTCTCGCTTAACCTTTTGACCTACCTCGTGCTGTCGCTGGCGCGCCAGCCCACTTCCATCGAACGATTGCAGGCAGATCTGTTCGTGCCCCCCGCGATCGCGCCGATCGCGCCGACTTTCCGGCGCTGGCGTAGCACGGTGACCGTGCAGGATATCCAGAGCACGGTGGCGCAGTATCTCGGTCCCGATCGCGCCCGGCATTCGTTCGAAGCCTTCGCCGTCACCCACCGCACCAGTCTGGAACCGTCGGCACCGGCCGACTTCGAGTTGCTGCAGCATGCGGAGCATCTGATCGCTTCCTCGATCGGGGCTGCGTCCTCGCGCCTGGTGATGTCACTGTTGCTGCGCAAGCGCACGGTCTCCGCCAAGGCCGCGCTCAAACTGCTCGACGACTCCCACGCCGCGCTGCATTTCAACCGCGAGATATTGCAGACCGCGCTGAACCATGTCCGGCAGGGCATTGCCGTATTCGACGCGGATTTGCAGCTGATCTGTTCGAACCGCCAGTTCGGCGACATTCTCGGTCTGCCGCCGCACCTCGTGCAGATCGGGATTCCGCTGCGGGAAATCCTTGAATTCATGGGCGCGGTCAACCAGCCGAACTTTGGCGACGGCGAATCGCTGATCGAGAGGCGGCTGGCCGCCTATACCACCGAAGGTGAACCCTATCTGGAGCGTTTGCCGGATCGTCACATGGTGATCGAGGTGCGCGCGAACCGCATGCCCGGCGGCGGACTGGTCATCACCTTTTCCGACGTCACCCCGAGTTTTGAGGCGGCCGAAGCGCTGGAACGCTCCAACGCCACTCTGGAAAAACGCGTGCGCGACCGCACCGAGGAACTCACCCGCCTGAACTCGGAACTCGCGCTTGCCAAGAGCACCGCGGAGGATGCCAGCATCTCGAAAACGCGATTCCTGGCGGCCGCGAGCCACGACATCCTGCAGCCGCTGAATGCGGCGCGGCTTTATGTCACGAGCCTGGTCGAGCGCCAAAACGGCGGCGAGGATTCGCGGCTGGTCGAGAACATCGACGATTCGCTGGAGGCGATAGAGGAGATCCTTGGGGCGCTGTTGGATATTTCGCGGCTCGACGCCGGCGCCATGACGACGTCGATCTCGAGTTTCAGGATCGGCGATCTGATGCGTTCGCTTGAAATCGAATTCGCGCCAATCGCGCGCGCCAAGTCGCTGAAGCTGACCTTCGTGCCCTGCTCGCTTCCGGTGGAATCCGATCGTCTGTTGCTGCGGCGGCTGTTGCAGAACCTGATCTCCAATGCCATCAAATATACGCCGCGCGGACGCGTGCTGGTCGGTTGCCGGCGCCACGGCCAATCGCTGCGCATCGGCGTTTATGACACCGGCGTCGGCATTCCCATCGTCAAGCGCAGCGAGATCTTCAAGGAGTTTCACCGGCTGGAACAGGGTGCGCGGATCGCGCGCGGCCTCGGGCTCGGGCTGTCGATCGTCGAGCGCCTGGCGCGGGTGCTCAACCACGGCATCGCACTCGATTCCAATGTTAGCGGCGGTTCGCTTTTTTCGGTGACGGTGCCGATCGCCAATGCGGTCAATCACACCGCGGCCGTGACCAGCGCGACCCCGCTTTCCACGACGCCGATGAGCGGCGCCCTGATCGTTTGCATCGAGAACGACACCGCGATTTTGGACGGGATGCGAACGCTGCTGACGGCTTGGGACGCGGAAGTCATCGCGGTCGCCGATCCCGACGCCGCGATCGAGGCGATCGAGGCCTCGGGCGAGCGGGTCACCGGTCTTTTGGTCGACTATCATCTCGATCGCGGCAACGGTGTCGCCGCGATCCGGGAGATTCGCCGCCGCTTCGGCGACGGCATTCCCGCGATCCTGATCACCGCCGATCGCAGTCCGCATGTGCGGGCGGCGGCGCGGGAGGAGAACATCGCGGTGCTCAACAAACCGGTCAAGCCGGCATCGCTGCGGGCTTTGCTGGGTCAATGGCGCACCCAGCAAATGGTGGCCGCGGAATAGACGAGATTTCCTTTTTGACGCGTTTTCTTTACGCGAACCGGTATCCATCCCAGATCGAGTCCGGGGCCATGATTCGCGCGAAAGGGCGTTGTTGCTACGCCGACGGCGTGGCTTGCCGCCACTGGCCGCCGGCAATTTTCGCCGCGGCGATCACCGCCTGGGTGCGGCTTTCGACGCCCAGCTTCTGCAGGATCGCGGAGACATGCGCCTTGATGGTGGCTTCCGACACGCCAAGCTCATAGGCGATCTGCTTGTTGAGCAGGCCTTCCGACAGCATCATCAGCACCCGCACCTGCTGCGGGGTCAGCGTCACCAGCCGGTCGCGCAGGCGGCTCATGTCTGGATCGGCGGCGGAGGTGAGATCGGTATCCGGTGGAACCCAGACGTCGCCATCCATGACCTTCATGATCGCGTCGCGCAGCGTGTCGACTCCGAACCGCTTGGGAATGAAGCCCGAGGCGCCGAAATCCAGCGACCTTCGGATCGTGCCGCCATCGTCGCTGGCGGACACGATGACGACGGGGATCGCCGGATATTGCGCGCGCAGATAAATCAGGCCGGAGAAACCGCTGATTCCCGGCATCGTCAGATCGAGCAGGATCAGGTCGACATCGGAATCCCGCTCCAGCAGCGCGGTCAACTCATCAAACGATCCGGCTTCGTCGATCTTTGCCGACGTCACGACAGTGGCGACCGCCTGTCGCAACGCATCGCGGAACAGCGGATGGTCATCGGCAATGACGAGGTGGGTGTCGGCAGTGGTAGTCATTTGCTTCTTGCGAGACGGTTGCGTTCTTCTTGCGAAACGGTCGCGGCAAACTCTTGACCGTATTGAATTGTCCTCCGCCGTGCAGCCGCATGCAAGCACGCAATAATGGTTTGCGGAGAGGCGGTTAACCGGTCGGTTGTGCGCCGCAATAGGCTGAAAGTCCGTAGCCTGATCCGGTGTAAATGCTCCGGCAATTTGGAGATCACAGTGCAGAGGGCCAAAAGTCGTATTGGGCGAGACTTCACGGCGATGTTACCGTGATGTCAGGTTATCGGGAAGGTTGGTAAACGATAACGCTCGAAGTCACGAAAATTCACGATAAGCCGCCGGCCGCAGACCAGACCCCAGCGGCAGCATTGCTTGTACTTCGCGACTAAGCCGACCAAAACAGTGAGCTGTTTGCAAAGCTCAACGGAGAGGAAGCGTTTCGCCAGGCGGCGGTCCAGTGCGACCTTCCGCCGTGAAATGATGAATCCCTGAAACAGGAGGAGAATGAAATGGCTCAAATGGCGATGGGACAAACGTCTCAAATGGCTCGGGTTCCGAAGAACTTTCGAACCGTGATTACTGCCGCGGCCGGGGGAAACGTCATCGAGTGGTATGACTTTTATATTTTCGGGAGCTTGGCCACGATCTTGTCGGTCAAATTCTTCGATAAGAGCAACGCCATTGCCGCCCTGCTCAGCACGATCGCGCTGTTCACCGCCGGGTTCCTGGTCCGTCCGTTGGGGGCGTTCGTGTTCGGCTGGATGGGAGACCGCGTCGGCCGTAAATATACGTTCATCTTGACGCTCGTCGGCATGGCTCTGGGTACGGGTGCGATCGGGTTGATCCCGACCTTCGAACAGATCGGCTTGAGCGCCGCGATCATTCTGTTCTGTTTGCGAATGATCCAGGGCCTTTGCCTGGGCGGGTCGTACGGCGGCGCCATCACCTATGTCGCCGAGCACGTGCCGGAAGAACGGCGCGGTTACTATACCGGCTGGCTGCAGACCTCGCCGACCCTCGGCATCGTGCTGTCGCTCATCGTGATCATCGCTACACGCGAATATTTCGGCCAGGCCGCATTCAATGAGTGGGCTTGGCGCGTCCCGTTCTTGTTCTCCTTCCTGCTGGTGTTCGTCACCCTCTACATGCGGGCCAACTTCGAGGAGTCGCCGGTCTACGAGGAGATCAAGGCCAAGGGGAAGACCAGCAAGAATCCGTGGCGCGAGGCCTTCCTCAACCCCCTCAATTTGAAGTACGTGGTGATCGCGACCATTGTCGTATTGGGCGAGGGCGTGGTCTGGTACAGCAGCCAGTTCTGGGCACTGTTCTACCTCCAGACGGTCTCCAAAGTGGACGTGCTGTCCAGCTCCTTCATCGTGGGCATTGGCCTGGTCATCGGCACCCCGTCGCTCGTCTTGTTCGGCTGGCTGTCCGACAAGATCGGCCGCAAGCCGGTGATCCTGGGCGGCTTCTTGCTGGCGGCGGTCACCTACTATCCGCTGTACACCTGGCTCGGGGCGGTCACGCAGCCAGGCCAGATCAACTATCCGATCGCGATCCTCATCGTCGCGATCCTCGTCTGCTATGTCGGCATGGTTTACGGGCCGATCGGCGCGTTCCTGGCCGAATTCTTCCCCGCCCGCATCCGCTACACGGCGGTGTCCATGCCGTACATGATCGGCAACGGCTGGGGCGGCGGCTTGGTGCCGTTCATCACCACGGCGGCCTACACGGCAACGGGCAGTCTCGCCTATGCTCTGATCTACCCGATCGCCGTTCCGGTGGTATGCCTGGTGCTCAGCCTGTTCTTGATGCCGGAAACGCGCCATATGAAAATCTGGAGCGACGACACGGCATAAGCGTTATCGGCAAGTTGGCAACATAGGCTGCGTGCGGGGCCCGTTGCGCCCCGCACTTTTTTGATTGCATCGTTACCGCGCAATTCATGAGACAACCGGCCGCGGAGCGATCCGCGGCCGGTCTTGCTTTCAGAGCATACGTGATCCCGTCATCCTTAGGCTCGCAGGAGCCCGCACCTCTCGGATGAACGCAATCGCGTTCATTCCGGGGATGATGTCGCTCCGATAAACTGCAGCACGATCTCGCGCCGGTGCGGACGGCGGCGATGCTCGATCAAGTAGACCGCCTGCCACGTTCCCAGCGCGAGTTCGCTCTTCAGAACCGGAATCTGTAACGAAATCGCCGTCAGCATGGTTTTGACGTGCGCCGGCATATCGTCCGGACCTTCGGCGTCGTGGCTCCAGCCGGCATCCTCGGGCGCGAGCCGGTCGAGCACGGTCGAGAGATCGTCGAGCACCGATGGATCGGCGTTCTCCTGGATCGTCAGCGACGCCGAAGTGTGGCGGATGAACAGCGTCACCGCGCCCTCGCACGCACGCGCGTCTTTCACGAATTTCGCGACCTCGGCGGTGACATCGACGAAGCCGGCGCCGGAGGTTTGAACCGTCAGCAGCGACGTCACGATGGTGTTTGCGCTGACGGTCGATGGCGTAGTGCGGGACGGCAATTTGGGTGGACTCATACAATCGCCTCAAAATGCGAGATGTGGGGAGCACGTCCTTATCCTGAGGAGCGCGCTCTCCAGGCAGCGCACTTGCGCTGTCCGGTTGCGCGCGTCTCGAAGGATGAGCGTGGTAGCCCGCGACCTCGCAGCCTCATGGTTCGCCCGGCGATGCAAAGCATCGTCCGGAGACGCGCAAGATGCGCTCCTCACCATGAGGACTTCTCCCTCAGATCTTGCCCGTGACGTCCTTCTGCATCCGGTTGGCCATCTCGATCAGCCGCCGCCAGGCCTGCTCCAGGAATGCCATCACGCGATCCATGTCGCGGTCGCTCGGCAGCGGGATTTCAATCTTGCGCTCATTCTCGGCCACCTTCGGCTCGGGCTTTTTCAACGAATCCGCCTTCGGCAACGGTTCGTCGGTCTTGCCGGTGACCGTCGGTTCCCGCTCCGCCAGCTGAGCCCTGAGCTTTTCATTGTCGGCTTGCAGCCGCCCGATCTCCACATCGAGGGCCGCGCGTTCGTCGGGCACGGCATAGCAGGCCCAGCCGGCGCCGGAATTGTTGCAGGTCGATACCGCGCCGGTTCGTGTATCGAGCCTGATCACGCCATCGGCGACCGGTGACAGCGCATAGCGGCCGTTCTCGGCGTCCGGTTGCGCGACGGCGGCGCCGACTCCGCCAAGAAAGCAAACAAGACAGCCCACCAGGCAAAAAGCCGCCGCGGCCACGACAAGGGTGAAGAATCTCGAGGGCGATGTCGCTGTGTTCATGGGCTTGCTCCGCCTCAAAACCGATAAGGCTTTTCCCTAGCCTACGCCTGCGGCCGATAAGGGGCGCGGCCGGACTTCAACGCGTCCGCCAGCAATTCGATCCGATCCTGTCCCCAGAACACCTCGCCGTCGAGCACATAACCCGGCGATCCGAACACATCCGCCGCCAGCGCATCCCCGCGGTTCTGCTCATAGGCCGCATCGATCGCCTCGGATCCCGAACGCTCGACCAGCTGCTTGCCGGGAAGCCCGCAATCGTCGGCCATCTTAACCAGGGTCGCGGCATCGGCGAGATTTAACTGGTCTTCCCAGACGCCTGCAAAGGCCCGCCGCAGAAATCGATCGGGGTCGTGGCCGGCCTCGACCGCCGCGATCACCACGCCGTCGGCCAGCCGCGCGTTGAACGGCCAATTCGCCGGCTGAAGATGAAATTTCAAGCCACGCTTGTCGCGCCAACGCTGCAGTTCGACCATCCGGTAACGCTGCCGCACCGGATGGCGTTTCGCCAAGGGCAAGCCGCCGGTCTCCGAGAACAGATCCACCAGCAGCACCGGCTTGTGATTCACCTTCAGACCGTAAGAATTAGCCACTTCCTGGAACGGCTGGTGCCCGATATAGGCCCAGGGCGATTGAAACGAGAAGTAATAGTCGACTTGGCGCGGCATGCAGGCTCCGGATCGGAGATGCGGATGGTTTCGATCATCCCAACAGACCCACCAACATGGCGCAAGATCGAACCTCGCGGAAGCCAGCTGCTGCACTGCGGCGATGGCGCTGCCCCGCGTTGCCTTCCACGTATATAAAGCCAGATAAATCAAAGCGCTAACCCGTTATGACGCAATCTTGACTTGCTTAGACGCGGTCAGTATGGTCCGCGCGGCTTTAGAGGGTGACGGGGCGCAATTTCCAGCAACCGCGGCGTTGTTTCGGGTCTCCACAGCATGGCTGAAGGCACGGACGAGAGCGGAAAGGGAAGTGGCGATAAATCGCCTGAAGAAGCTGCGCTTTCCGCAAGGCTCGGAAGTCTCGATCAGCGCTTGTCCGAAATTGGGGGCAATCGCAAAATCAGGACTGACCAGTCCGGAAATGAGCAGGACGCGGCTCAGGCCAAGGCAACTGCCATGGCTGTCGGGCTTCGCCTCTCCTCCGAACTGGTGGCAGGTGTTCTTGTCGGAGCGGCTCTCGGCTGGGGTTTCGATCGCTTGCTGTCGACTTCGCCTTGGGGCCTCATCGTATTCTTGCTGCTTGGCTTTATCGCCGGCGTGATCAATGTGATGCGGGCGGCCGGCGTGATGTCGAAGCAGTCTGAACGGCTCTGACGAGTGCATTCCGAACCGCAACTGAGCGTTCGATAGTTGGGTTAGATATCGCCATCCGGCTCGTCCGGTTCATGACCGACGAAGCAGAGCCATACGATCCGCGAGAGATCGCGAAACCGAGAGACCGAGAGACGAATGGCCGCCGACCCAATTCATCAGTTCCAGATCACCAAGCTCTTCAGCATCGGTCACATCGGCGGACAGGAAATCGCGTTCACCAATTCGTCGGCCTACATGTTTCTTTCGGTGGCGGTGGTCTCACTGCTGATGATCGGCGGCTCCGCCGGGCGGCAGCTGGTGCCCGGACGCCTCCAGTCGATGGCGGAACTGAGCTACGAGTTCGTGGCCAACACCATCCGCAGCACCGCCGGCGCGGAAGGCATGAAGTTCTTTCCGCTGGTGTTTTCGTTGTTCATGTTCATCTGCGTCTCGAACGTGATCGGGATCATTCCCTACGCGTTCACGGTTTCAAGCCATCTGATCGTTACGGCGGCGCTGGCGCTGCTCGTGTTCTTCATCGTGCTGTTCTACGGCCTCTACAAGAACGGCCTGAAATTCTTCAGGCTATTCGTGCCCTCGGGGGTTCCGATCTATATTCTGCCGCTGGTGGTGCTGATCGAAGTCATATCGTTCTTCCTGAAGCCCGTTTCGCATTCGGTACGACTGTTCGCAAATATGCTTGCCGGCCACATCGCGCTGAAAGTGTTCGCGAGCTTCGTCGCCATGCTCGGCGCCCTGGGCATTGTTGGCGTCGTCGGCGCCGTATTGCCGCTCGGGCTGACCATAGCGCTGACCGCGCTCGAGCTGCTGGTCGCGTTCCTGCAGGCCTACGTCTTCACCATCCTCACCTGCATCTACCTCAACGATGCTATCCATCCGGGCCACTGATCCGGCCCGTCTCACCAAACCTCAACCAGGAGTTCGTTTCATGGATCCGATTGCCGCGAAGTACATTGGCGCTGGTATTGCCTGCATTGGCATGGGTGGCGCCGGCGCGGGCGTGGGCATCATCTTCGGCAACTATCTCGCCGCCGCGGTGCGCAATCCATCCGCAGCCCAGGGCCAGTTCGGCAACCTGATCTTCGGCTTCGCCGTGACCGAAGCGCTCGGCATCTTTTCGCTGCTGATCGCGCTCTTGCTGCTGTTCGCGCTCTGATATTGGCTGGCCGGACGGGTCCTTCGCAGGGGACCTCAAGGCCGAACAGGAGAAGCCCGTGGCTGAGAGTCATGGCAACGCCAAGGGCACGACCGCCCACACCGAAGCCGATGCCCATGGACGCGCGTTCCCGCCGTTCGAGAAGGACACCTTTGCTTCCCAGCTGGTGTCGCTGGTCGTTGCATTCGTCGCTCTCTATCTGATCGTCTCGCGAATAGCGCTGCCGCGGGTCGGCGGCCTGATCGACGAACGGCAGAACAAGATCGAGGGCGATCTGGCGGCGGCGCAAAAGCTAAAGGACGAGTCCGACGACGCGCTGAAGGCCTATGAAAGCGAGTTGGCGTCGGCGCGCGCTCGCGCGCAGGCGATCGGCACCGAGACCCGCGAAAAGCTGAACGCGGCATCCGAGGCCGAGCGCAAGACGTTGGAAGACCGGCTGTCGGCCAAGCTGGCCGAGGCTGAAAAGGCCATCGCGGCGACGCGCGAAAAGGCGATGGGCAACGTCCGCGGCATTGCCGCGGATGCGGCCACGGCGATCGTGCAGCGGCTCTCCGGCGTGAAGCCCGACCGCAGGTCGGTGAACAGCGCCGTTGACGCCTCCTTGAAGGGATAATTGAGATGTTCGCCGAACCGGAGTTCTGGGTCGCCGTCGCCTTCGTCATCCTGATGGCCGTATTCGCCTATTTCGGCGTCCACCGCACGGTGCTGAAGACGCTGGATCATCGCAGCGACCGCATCAGGGCCGAGCTTGACGACGCACGCCGCCTCAAGGAAGAGGCCGCCAAACTACTGGCGGAATACAAGGCGCGTCACGCCAGCGCCGAACGCGAGGCCGAGGACATCATCGCTTCGGCGAAGGCCGAGGCCGAGCGCATCGCGTCCGAAGCCAAGACCAAGATGGAAGATTTTGTCACGCGGCGCACCAGGACCGCCGAGAGCAAGATCGCGCTGGCCGAAGCCCAGGCATTGGCAGACGTGCGTGCGGCGGCAGCCGACGCGGCCGTGGCGGCGGCTTCCACCATCCTGTCGCGGTCGGTGAAGGGCGAGGTCGCCGACGACCTGCTGGCCAAGGGCATCGCCGAAGTTCGCCAGAAGCTGAACTGACGAACGATTTAGTTCCAACACCAGCGCCGTCCCCGCGAACGCGGGACGGCGGCTTGTATTCGGCGCACATCTACTTCTTCTTCGTCGCTCTCGGCTTCGGCTCGGGCCTTAACGCTTGCGGATCGAAGCCGATATAGAAGACGTAGGAATCGCCGGCCGCTCCCGTCGGCGCGGGATACACCAGGTCCTCGACAACCAGCGTGAACGGCACGCTGCCGTCCTCGGACATCGACACCGTGGTCTGGTAGGCCTTGGTGGCGATGGTCTTTTCCTGCACGCCGGTCTGGACCACGGCGACCCGCATCGGCACCACGACGCTCGATGGCGCCCCTGCCGGGCCGGCGACGACGCGGCCCTGGATGCCGATCCGCACGGTGATCTGGCCGTTGTTGAAGTTACATTCGCGCGCGGTGCGACCAATGCTGGCCTGAAACCGCACATCGTTGCCGACGGGCTGCTTGCCCGGCGCCGCCACGGCATAGGTGGACGCCCCGGCGCGAACGCTGACGGGAGGACAGGTCAGGTCACCTGGGGGCTCATCGGAGGCCGCCGGCGGCGCGCCCTGCGCAGGCTCATCCGGCTTGCCGCCGAACAGGCTCTTGAAGCGATCGCCGAGCGATTGCGAACACGCCGGCGAGGCAAGCAGGCCGAAGGTTATGGCGAATGAAATCGCCGCCAATATCGCGTTTCTGCGATAACTGCCCGGCCGGGCAGTCAACATCATCACTGGTTCGTCACTCATACGGGGTCCCTGGTGTCTCACATCTTCTGACCATCGTCGCCCCGGGCGGCGTTATAGCTGCAGCGCAATGGCGGCGAACCCAAGGCACCGGAAAAGCCAGATATCGTCACAAACAGGCAGGGTCAGCCGCGAAAATCCTCGTGCAGCAGGCCGAACAGCAGGTGGTCCTGCCAGACGCCGTTGATGCAGAGATAGCGCCGCGCCAGGCCTTCGCGGCTGAAGCCGCATTTCTCCAGCACACGGATCGACGGCGCATTGGAGGGAATGCAGGCGGCCTCGACGCGGTGAAGATTGAGCTCGCCGAACAGCGATGGCAGCAGCACCCGCAAGGCCGCCGTCATGTAGCCGCGATGCGCATGCGGCTGCCCGACCCAGTACCCGATCGTGCCGGCTTGCACGATGCCGCGGCGGACGTTCGCCAGTGTGACCCCGCCGATCATCGCACCATCGGATTCGCGAAATACGATGAACGGATAGGACCTGTCGGCAGCGATGTCTTCGGCATAGCGGCGCAACCGCCGCCGGAAACCGGCGCGCGTCAGATCGTCGGATGGCCAGATCGGCTCCCACGGCGTCAGGTAGGCGCGGCTGTGTTCGCGCAACTGGGCCCATTGCAGAAAATC
>WNFW01001184.1_pt1 | contig 22155 bp, 21 predicted proteins | sample 5400131 | NCBI WGS metagenome assembly WNFW01 (sample SAMN13153362, study PRJNA577476) | soil metagenome | isolation source: 20 cm soil or saprolite under grassland replicate 1 | place: USA:California | collected 2016-06-15 | reverse complement strand
CTCGAACATCGACATCGACGGGCTGTAGATCGCCCAAACCCGCATAACGACAAGCGTGGCATGCCGCAACTGATTGCTTACTCGATTGAACCGCCCATGTTCTTCTTTCTCGCGCACGAAGCTTTTGATTTGCCGAACGCCGGAAAGATTGTCGTGCAGAAGCGCGTTCATAGCCGACGCCGCCCGGCGCTGCAAACGATAGCGGCGATGAGCTGTCAACGTGTAAGTAAGAGCGCCGGCGATCAGCAACGGAAATGGCGCCAATGCGAGCAGGGCGAGTTTTGCATTCAAATAAAACATCACTGCCATTACGATTACGACCTGCAAAACCGCGACCACGCCTTGCTCGATTCCATCAATCAGCACGCGCTCGACAGAGTTCACATCTTCAATCACGCGTGTCATCAGATCGCCGGTGGCGCGGTTGTCGAACCAGCGAAGGGGCAGCAATTGAATGTGCGAGTATAAATCGCTGCGTAGATCGAAGATGACTTTTTGCTCGAACGTATTGTTCAGCACGATCCGCAACGCATTGAATGCGTGCTGAAGCAAGAACGCCAAAGTCGCAATCAAGATCAACGGCACCAATTTTTCCGGGTGATTCTCGCGTACGACGTCGTTGATGATCCATTTCGTCACCGTCGGGAAAATGATCACCGTCAGCGTGCTGAGAATCGCGCACGTCAGCGTTCCCGCAGCCATCCACGGATACCGCTTTAGATAAGCAAAAACCCGCCAGACCGTTTTCATTGAGCGATCAAAATCGACGCGCAGGTCATCGCGTCAAGGTAGGGCGATTAACCTCAATAGCCGCTGCTAGGTTCGGTGAAGCGCCCCTAACGTGCGAAACGAGTGTCGCTCTGCTTCCTGGCGCGCTAACCTTGGTCGATGCCCAACGAGCCAAACCCTTTCTCCGACCGGATTCACATCGAACAGCTCGAGATTTCCACTCGCGTCGGGGTTCTAGAAGAAGAGCGCGCCGTCCCGCAGCGACTAACGGTCAGTATCTCCCTTTGGCCATGTCGCGAAACGCGCGACTTGGGAGACAAGATCGACAACACAGTCAATTATTCGGCCCTTGCCGAAGAAACAAAGAATTTCGTGCGCGATCAGTCTTTCAATCTGATTGAGACATTGGCCGATCGACTCGCAATGCATTTACTGAAAACCTTTCCTACGCAGAAAGTCGCGGTCGAGCTGCGAAAATTTCCCCTAAAGGATGCGAAATACGTATCTGTGACAGTCACGCGCGCCATATCGGTCAGTTGACGCTGAAACCCTTCGTGAGCTGATGATGCGAAAAGGAAGATTCAACAAGCCCGCTGCGCAATTAGCGCAGCGCTACAGCGAATCCGTTTCATTCGATTGGCGATTGTATCGATACGATATTGCGGGATCGATCGCGCACGCCGCAGCGCTTGCCCAAGCAGGAATCATATCCGCCGATGAGCGGCGAAAGATCGAGAAGGAATTGCGCGCGATCGAAAAGGAGATCGAATCCCGGAAATTCGAGTGGGACCAATCACTCGAAGATGTGCACATGAATGTCGAAGCTGCGCTCGTGAGACGAATCGGCGCCGCTGGCGCGAAGTTGCACACCGCGCGCAGCCGGAACGATCAGATTGCGCTCGATGTTCGGCTATATGTGAAAGAGGAGAGCCGCGAGGTGGACGCCCATCTGCGCCGACTGCAAATCGCGCTGCTCAATCTTGCCGAGCAACATCTTGATGTTGTGATGCCCGATTACACACATCTGCAGCGTGCCCAGCCGATCACTTTCTCGCATTACTTGCTCGGTCAAATCGAAGCTTTTGAACGCGATAGAGAGCGCCTTCGTGATTGCCTGGTCCGAACCGATGTTCTTCCACTTGGCTCCGGCGCCCTGGCTGGTTCCACCATCGCTCTCGATCGGAACCGCATCGCACGCGAATTCGGTTTTTCGCGCGTGAGCCAGAACAGTCTCGACGCGGTTGGGGATCGGGATTTTGTGTGCGAATTCCTTTTTTGTCTCGCGCTGATCGCTTTACATCTGTCTCGTTTGAGTGAGGACTTGATCATTTGGAGCACGACCGAATTCGGTTTTCTGGAATTTAGCGACGCATTTTCTACCGGCTCCAGCCTGATGCCGCAGAAAAGAAATCCGGATATGGCGGAGCTGACGCGCGGCAAGACAGGCCGACTTTACGGAAATCTGATGTCAATCTTAACGACATTGAAAGCGCTTCCCTCATCTTACAATCGCGACTTGCAAGAAGATAAGGAAGCACTCTTCGATTCCGTCGATACGATTAAGACCGCGCTGGAAGTTTTCACGGCGATGCTGTCCGAATTGAAAATCAACCGTGACCGCATGGAAGCTGCAGCGAGTGATCCGAACCTTTTGGCGACCGATCTGGCGGAGTATTTGGTCAAGAAAGGGATGCCTTTTCGCGAGGCTCACGAAGTCGCTGGCAGGCTCGTTGCCGACTGCGCGACCAAGGGAATGGCACTGAATCAGATTCCGCTTGCGGAGCTAAGAAAGCATTCACCGCTATTCGATCTCGATGTTGTCCGCCTCAGGCGGATTTTCGACATGCGCCGTTCACTGTTAGAACGCCGAGCGATTGGCGCTCCGTCACCGGAAAATATCGCGGCGCAGATTAAGCGCTGGCACAGTAGATTGATGTAGAGGCGGCTGTGTCAGCCGCAATCTCAAATGTTTGCGGGCGACACGCCCGCCACTACACTTGCGCCGTGAAACAGAGCGACTGGGAAATCGTTTCGAGCAAGCGGCAATTTGCTAACGCACATGTCGAAGTCGTGACCGATCAGGTGCGAACACCGTCGCATTCGCGACCACGGGCGTGGACGGTGGTGCATCGTAAAGCAGCCGTCATTATCGCGCCGATGACTCACGATGGAAAGATCGTCCTGATTCGCCAGGAACGCATCCCAATCCGCGCCGCGATTTGGGAAATGCCTTCGGGCCAGATCGACAACGGTCTAATCGGAGGCGTCGACCCCGCCCACCGCACTTCGAAAGAGATCGAAGAAGTCGCGTTGCGCGAGCTTCGCGAAGAGGCCGGCTACGAGCTGACCCAAGACGGCGAGCTCATCGCGCTGGGATATTATTTCTCGTCGCCCGGGTTCACGGATGAGCACGGTTACCTTCTGCTGGCGCGTCCGGTTGCCCCGTGCCCGGTGTATGTGCGCGACGAATCGGAATCGATTCTGGATTGCCGCGCATTCAGCGTTCCGGAAATTCGCCGCATGATTGCCGAGAACGAAATCCGCGACGCCAATACTCTTGGCATATGGGCGCGGCTCACGGCGCGTGGTTTTCTCTCGGTTAACCGGCGCTGAGCGATTGTCGATCCAATGGCGCTGCAGGACATTTTCAAATTTCGCGAGCTGCCTGAGAACGAAACCTCCAAGCCGTTTCTCGATCATCTGGAAGACTTGCGATGGACCATCGTGAAGATGGCGATCACGCTCGTTGTCGCGATGATCATTTGCTTCGCGTTCCGGTCACTACTCGTGCGTATCATGCAGGCGCCATTGCGCGATGTCGGTTCGCAGGTCGGTGCGCTCAAGGCGCTTGGCATCACGGATTCAATCGTGATTTCCTTTCATCTAGCGTTTTATGCCGGCATGGTTATCTCCTTTCCGCTCCTTCTCTATTTCCTCGCAGAATTTGTTCTGCCCGCGCTCACTGCAGTGGAGAAGCGCTTTTTGCTCCCCGCGATTTTCGTCAGCTTCGCGTTGTTCCTTCTTGGCGTCTTCGTTTGCTACTTCTGGTTGCTACCTAAAACCATTCTCTTTTTCTTTCGCGACACCGAATCGCTCGGCTGGGCCCCCACCTGGACAGTGCAGCAGTATTATTCTTTTGCGACGCGATTCACGATCGGTTTTGGTCTTGCTTTCGAATTACCGGTCGTGGTTTTAGCCCTCGTGCGTTTCGGATTGATCACTTACAGGTTCATGGCGCGCACCCGGCCCTACGCCATAGTGCTTATCTTTATCCTGGCGACGATCATCACGCCGACGCCGGACATCTTGACGTTGGTTGCAATGGGACTTCCCATGTGTCTCCTCTACGAAAGTTGCATCTGGATTGCGTGGTTCATGGAACACCGCAGTTCTAAATCGATTGCTGCCTGATCGCTTGGACCATTCCGTTTACGAATTTATCTTCCGTGCGTTCGCTTTTATTCTTGGCGCCGCGGTCGGCTCGTTTCTAAACGTCTGCATTTATCGTTTGCCTGTCGATCTTTCGATTAACAGGCCGCGCCGCTCTTTTTGCCCGTCTTGTAAGAAACCGATTCCCTGGCATCAAAACCTGCCGCTGATCAGCTGGATCGTGCTCCGTGGTCGTTGCGCAAACTGCGGGAGCAAAATCCCCTTCCGCTATTTTGCCGTGGAATTGCTAACGGCGCTTCTTTTCCTCGCGATCTGGCAAAGCTTCGCGTGGCAGCTTGCGATTGCGTATTGGATTTTTGTTTCGTTCCTGATCGTCGGAACATTTATCGATTTCGAGCATTTTATCATTCCTGACCGGGTGACCATCGGTGGGATCATCGCGGGAGTCATTGTTAGCCTGATCGTGCCGGATTTGATGGACACGGATTCGCGGCTGGCTGCTGGCGTTCGCTCCATGCTCGCGGCTGGCTTGGGCTACGCGATTCTTTTGATTGTTCTGGAAGCGGGATTTTCATTACGACCGGGTCGCCGTGGAAGGTAAGGTGCTGGCGCTCGATCACGTGACGCAGATTTCGGGCGTGGCCCGCGAGTTGGTAATCCCGCGCGAGGCGATGGGCCGCGGCGATTTGAAATTTCTTGCGGCGATTGGGGCGTTTCTCGGATGGCGTGCTGTGCTGTTCAGTCTTTTTGCCGGATCGCTTCTTGGTTCGATTATTGGCTTGATCACGCTCGTTGTGGGGAAGCGTGTTTGGTCAACAAAGCTGCCGTTTGGACCTTATTTGGCGTTTGGCGCGGTAAGTTGGATGTTTTTCGGGGATACTTTTCTGCGTTGGTATGGCGGATTGCTCAATCCGTAGAACCGACACTCAGAAGGCATAAGGCGACCTAAGAAACGGCGTGACCAAGTAGCCAGCAAATTTTAATCTTACTCGGATTCCTATTCGTATTCTTAATCCTTTCCTCTTCAAATGCACACGTCCCTCGACCAAGAAAAGCTCGGAGTCCATCAAGCCTCCCTTGAGTTCATCACGTGGACGATCCCTCTTTTGGAGGGATTATCCGGGAGTGCATCCGTTCGAAATCAACTCGATCGCGCCTCGACGTCGGTTCCTTTGAACATTGCGGAAGGAAACGGGAAATTCACTTCGCCCGACCGCTGCCGATTCTTCGATAACGCCCGTGGTTCCGCATTGGAGTCAGCTGCATGTCTTGATGTGATGTTGGCCAGAAGATTCGCCAGCGCGGCCGAAGTCCAAACAGGCAAAGCGATGCTCGTGAAAATCGTGTCAATGCTGTTCGGACTAATCCGCGCAAACTCTGACGTGCGGGTTTTCGAAGAGCCCGAGAGCTATCCGGCCGAGAAAGGGCAGAAAGAGGAAGTTAAGAGCAGGGAGTAAGAATAGGAGTAGGAATAGGAAATAAGATCCAATCACGTGCTGATATTGGGATTCGCCTTATACTTCGCAGGTTTCCGTCTGCGCCGTCGCCGAAGTCTGGCTCGTCGGGACTTCCGATCGCGTACGCAACATTAATCCCAAATTGATCAGTTCACATTTCCACCAGCGCCGCAGTCCATGGCAAATTTGCGTGCGGATCCGTGCGTCCGGAACAAATCCATCGTAAAGGTCGTGCCAGCCGCTGTTTCTTCTGGCGTAGTATCCGGTCGCCCATCGCCGCTTCGCCAGCGCCACAAGGCGGCGATTGTAAAACTTCATCGCGCCCGCGGCGAATCTGCCGCCGATGCCGCCGAACGGCAGGTTAAGAAATGCAAACTCCGGATCGCGATACGTTGCCCTGACCAGACCCAAATAATAGCTGCTCACATCAAGAAGGAGCGCAGCCGACATCAGTTCGGCGTCGCCCATGTAGTAATACTTGTCCTTGTACAAACTTTCGAACCAGTAACGGTAGGTGATGGGGTATTGCTGGTTGTAGTAATGAAGCCGATCCGCCACGTCCTCGCCCGCTAAACTACCCGCCAGTAAATCCGCGACGTAGTAAGACGTATAAGAACAAAAATCGAGACCAGGACTGTAAAGCGGATCAATAAAGCCGGCTGCGTCGCCCACTGCGGCCCAACCATCACCGCAAACTTTTTCACTGTGATATGGCAACATTGACAATGCATGAACGTCGCCCTCGATCACGTGTGCTGTCCCAAAAATCTCACGACCAATTGGATTGCGGAGAATGTGCATGTGCAACCGTTGGCCGAGGCTGGGTCCTTCCGGAAATTTGAAAATACGCTTGTCGTACACAATTCCTGCGCTGACGTCACCTCCATGCAAGGGAATGATCCAGACCCACCAGCCGCGACCAAACAGATGATTGGTGGCCCATTCACGACTGGTGCGACAACGATTGGCATAGTCGGGGAAACGTTCTCGCCATTCGTAGCTGTCCCACTCCTTTACGCCGGTGAATCGCGCCCAGACTGCATTGATGGGATGGTCGTTGTTAGGTCGAAGATGCCCGAGCTTACGCGCGAGCATCGCTGCGCGCCCAGTGGCATCGACAATCCAACGGCAAGTAGCGCTAAGGTAGCTACGATCGACAACGGCATTCACTCGTTGCCCCTTCCCGTTGTTGAGCTCGCAGTCTACGACCTTGGACGGCCGCCAGAGATGGCAGCCCGTTTGCACCGCGAGTTCGAGCATGTGCGAATCGAGTTTTGCCCGATCAACTTGAAACCCCGACAATCGGCTTTGATAACGTGAGCCGACCTCAACGCAATCGTCGAACGGTTGATCCGGCCAATTGGAAAACCACAGACGCAAGCCCTGTTTTGCCAGGTGATGATGACCGAGATAATGGGTGAGGCCCAAAATCCGCGTCATGTAACAACTGCTCACTTCGGTAGTTGATTCACCGACCTTGCGATCGAACTCAGCCGCCTTTTCGATGATGAGGACGCGCGTTTGGGGCCGTTTCCGTTTGAGCACCAGCGCGGTTGCCGCGCCGGAAAATGCTCCGCCGATGATTACGACGTCGTATTCAAGATTCACGCAATCAATAAGATGAACGCTGGAGCTCGTAAACGCAATCAGTTCCGGCAGGCGACGCTGTGCCACGGCGTCGAATTTTTTCTGGCACATTTCGTCGGCTCGACGGAGTTTCGCCCCACCAAAATATGATATTTACAAACGCGCGTTTGATTTTCCCAAATCGGATTCGGGATGGTTTAGAACTCATTGCCGAAGCAGGAAAAATCACCGCAGTTCGCGAGCAAACAGGTGCCCGGGGGAAAGACGTTGTCGATCTTGGCGGAAATTATCTGGCGCCCGGATTTGTCGACCTACACATTCACGGCGGAGTTGGCCGCGACACGATGGAGGCCTCAGCGGAGGCACTCCGCGCCATCTGCCACTTTCATGCGAGTGGGGGCACCACTTCGCTTTTGCTTACCACGGCGACAGCGCCAATAGAGAAGATTGTCGGTGTCCTAAGCATGGTCCGGGACTGCGTTGATCGGCGCGGTCGGCGGTCGCGCAATACCATTGGACAAATCGCGGGCGTTCATTTGGAAGGCCCATTTATTTCAAAAGCAAAATGCGGAGCGCAACGCGCGGAATTTATTGAGGATCCGTCACCGGCCACGGTGCGGCGGTTACTTGAGCACGCGGACGTAATCAAACGCGTAACGATTGCGCCGGAGTTGCCGGGCGCGCCCGAAGCGATCGGAATTTTCCACGAGCACGGAATCAGCGTGAGCGGCGGTCATAGCGATGCATGGGATGAGGACGCGAGGACCGGATTCAAGCGCGGTATGCGCAGCGCGACACACACATTTAATTGCATGTCGAGTGCGCGCCGCCGCGGAGTCTATCGCGTCGGCGGTTTGCTCGAGTTCGCGTTAAGTGAGCCGCAGATCAGTTGCGAACTGATTTCGGACGGTCATCACGTTTCGGCGACGTTGATGAAAATGTTGTACCGTGCGAAAGGCCCGGGCGGCATTTGTCTTGTAACCGACGCAACTGCTGGTGCCGGGTTGCCTAATGGATCTCGATTTTCGCTCTTCGGTAAGGATTGTATCGTGGAACGTGGCGTTTGCTTGCTCGCCGACCGCTTAGCGCTGGCTGGGAGTGCGTCGCGCATGATCGATCTTATCCGAACGCTCGTGAATGAGGTCGAGGTTGCCCTGCACGAAGCAATCGCCATGGCGACAAGGAATCCAGCACGCGCGATCGGTTTGAAAACCAAAGGCCGCCTAGCCGTGGGCGCAGACGCAGATTTTGCGATTCTCTCGCCGGAGTTGGAAGTATTGCGAACGTTCGCCGGCGCTAAGGAAATTTTCGCGTTAGATCGACAATAAAAATTCGGCGATTTCGAGCGACGCTCGCGGTCTGCTCAAACGACTGATGTTCGCCGCCCATTCGCGCCATTGCCTTGCGCCGTCGGCAAATGCTCGCTGAACTTGCGCGACTACCTCCTTTGGCGACGGCGCGATCACGCCCGAGTTCGTCTCAACGATCAGGCGAGCATTGCCTTCCTCCTGACCGGAGACAACGTGGTTAATAATCATCGGGCAACCGGCTGCGATCGCTTCCTGCACAGTTGCCCCTCCAGCTTTTCCGATGAGCAAATGGCTGGCGCGCAGCATGTGCGGAAGCTCTTCCGTCCAACCGATGATGTCGATCTTGCGATGACCTGCCGCCTCTTTGATCGCTGAACGAAGTGCGTCGGCGCGGCCAACCGTGACGGTCAAATGAATATCCAATTCGACAAGTCGTCGCACGAGGTCGGATGCTTTTATCGTCGGTGGGTTCACCACATAAAGGACTCGTCGATGATTGCTTGGAGGCGATAGTCGATCCTGCATTAAGTCGGCAAATTTCGGGCTCACGGGAAATCCAAAGATCTTAATTTTCGCTGGCGCGATTCCACCGGCACGCAACACTGCGGCGCTCTGCTCATTTGGCACAAGGAAGTAATCCGCCGCGCAGCGATACCAGATGGAATTCACGGTGATAGAATCGGTGATAACCACCACGTTTTTGCAGTCCGGCGATGGCCCTGAAATTTGGTGAAGAAGGTAGGGAAAAGGTGGAAATGTCGAAACAATCACGTCCGGTCGAAATCGATCGAGCAGAGTGGCGAAATGCTCTTTAAGTCGGGAAAATCGGCGGAAACTTTTATCGAAGTCTTTTTTGCGCTCAAGCCATCGATAAACATATCCCCATGACTGCGGCCAGCGATTGATGAGCGCGAGGTAAGCTTTTCGCACGAATTCATTGAACGATTCGTACGTCTCCCCAAATAGATCGCGCAACTCGACCTCGGCTGTGGGCGCGACCCGGGCCAACCCATCGCGAACTCCTCGAGCGGCGCTGTTGTGACCCTCCCCGAAGCTGGCGGAGAGAATCAGTATTCGTTTTTTCACAATTCGTTAGGCAAAAGCAGGAGGAAGAGAAGCGAACGAACTTTAATGGATATTTGTGGCTGGCAAAGTAAACTCTGGGCGCAGATGAAGTATCTCGGATTCATCTGGCGCGTTTCGCGCCGCCTGGTTTGGGAAACCGCGACTGATGCCACGACCGGGCTGGCTGCCCAGATGGCGTATCTGCTCCTTTTTGCGCTCGCGCCCGGACTGCTTTTCCTCTGGCATCTTCTCGGCCTTTTCGGCACCGACCCGGCGAAACTGCATGGAATGTTCGTTCTCTTGAAAAGTTTCATGCCACCTGATCCGAAAGTGCAGGACATTCTCGATACCGCGATGGCGAGCGTGGTGGTGACAGGCTCGAGCGGGATGCTCGCGAACGCCGGCATCATTCTCGGGATTTATTTCGGCACCGTCTTCATTGCGACAATCTCCCGAGCCCTGAGCCATACGCATGGCGTGCGCGAAGATCGACATTGGTGGCCGAAATACATCATCTCGTTTTTCATGCTCTTCTGGTTTGGCATCATCATCCTGTTTTGCTTTAACGCGATAGTGTTCGGCGAAAAACTCGCGGGCATTGCGGAAGTCAATTTTCAGCTCACCATCTCGCTGCAAGCGTGGATCGCAGCGCTCAATCTGCCATTCATTGCGCTGGCGTTGATCGGTCTCGCGCTTGCTGTTTATCTCCTGACACCGGAAAATTATCTCACAATCCGCCAGGCATTGCCCGGCGCGATCTTCTTTTCCATCGGTTGGATTATCGCGACGAAGCTCTTTCAGATTTATGTGGCCAGGTATGATCGGTACAACCCGACTTATCTCGCGCTGGCGTCCATCATCGTCCTGTTAACCTGGATGTATCTGACTTGTTTGCTCCTGCTTCTCGGCGGCAAGTTGAACGCGATTCTTCGTCGCGAACGCGAAAGGATGCGCCAAGCGGCGCCGCGCGCGTCTGCTCCTTCCGCGCATGCAGCCTGACTTCGGACGGCGACGATTTCGCCAGATCTAAGAGGTTAAAAAGTTGCGATGGTTACAATGTTGAAAGGGTTCACCCTTTGTAACTGTTGTAACTTTTTTAACAAATCACGGTGGAAGCTTCGGGGTTGATCGCATCGCGCGCTCTGTTACGCTCCGTCGCAGTGGTCTGCTTTCGCCTTTGGCTCGCAACTGCAGTCGCGCTCGGTGCGATCGCAGGCAGTCTTCTTCGAGCTCAAGTCAGCAACGACGAAAAGAGCCAGTACGCAACTGTCTCATCTCCGACTCCAGAGAAATCGCCGAGCCCGATTGCGAAAGCCAAAGCGGTAGCAAACAAATCGAAGAAGAAGCGGGGTAATTTCGCAACGCCAGCGAAATCGCCCAGTTCGATTCCAAAAGCGAAGCTGGCAACAGAAAAACCAAAAAACAAAACCGGAGCTTCTGCGACAACAGAAGAATCACCCAGTCCGATCTCAAAAGCTAAAGCGGCAGCAGGAAAGCCGACAAGCGAAACGGGAGCAGAGTCAGAGCCGGAGAAATCACCGCATCCTCGTAAATCGAAGTTGGCCAAAGAATCTGGCCAAGAAGAGGAGGCAATTCCGAAGCCAAAGCCAAGCGAAACGCCTGAGCCAATTACCACTTCGCGAAAATCGAAAAAATCTCCAAGCCCGACGCCAAAATCAAAAGCTGCCAAGAAAAAATCGCAAAAGAAAGAAGCGTCGCCGGAACGAAAAAAGGCGGCGAAAGCGAAAGGGACAGCGAAGAAAAAAGAGACGCCCAAGCCGGAAAAAACTCCGACGCCTTCGGAAAAATCTGCCACACTGTCTGGAAGCGCGACTCCACCGCCGCCACATGCGATTGCAGTGCCAACGCCAGTGGCATCGCCACAGTCAAAAATGCCACGTGCTGGCCCTGCGGAAGAGCGAGCCCAAGTTGTAATCGAGAAATCGGGCCTGCAGGAAGACGAAGGCCTCGAACCGCCTCCGTCGCCGCCGCCGCGCAGAGGTTTTTGGCCGTGGTCCCGGAGCCGCGAAAGCAGTTACCGCTATCTCACAAGATCGGTGATCGAGGCGATCCGCCGCGCGCCAGTCAAACGTCGTCGTTGGCAATTTATTGTTGTGCACAATAGCGGGACGCGGCAGGGAAACGCGCGCGTCTTCGATTATTATCATCGGCACGTCCGGCGGATGCAGAACGGGCTGGCCTATCATTTCGTGATCGGCAACGGCACATCGACTGGGAATGGCCAGATAGAGGTGGGGGACCGCTGGCGGCGTCAAATTAACGGCGGCCACGTGCACAGCGATTATCTGAACAACATTTCGCTCGGCATTTGTCTGGTCGGAGACTTCAATCGCGACCAGCCAACGCGCGCACAGCTCGAATCCTGCGAAGAATTAATTCGCTACCTGCGAGAGCGCTGCGGCAAGATCGACAGGCGTGACATACCTGTGCGGCCGCATCGTGAAATGAATCCGCCACGCTGGCCTACCGATTGTCCGGGCGATGTCTTCCCCTATTCGTGGTTTCGGAGATTCTAGTGCCGAGCTTCGTTGAAGCAACAATGACGCAGGCATTAAGACCTCTACTGCTTTAGCACTTCAACTCTTTGACCTGTCGGCGATTTCTCCTAGCGCGTGTCACTTGCGTTCTGCCACGATCAAATTGGCTTCCTTGTAGTTCCAGCGATAACCGAATCCGAAGTCAAGCGGCGGCGGATTGGTTTGTTGGAAAAGTTCTTGCAGCCGGGGCTGGTAATGTTGTTTGAACAGCTCGATCGGCCCGAGGTAATTTCCGAAAAAACGTAGATGCCATTTGGCTGGGTCAAAGTAAGCCAGCCGAATTCCGGAATCGTCCTGCACAATTCTGTTGCTATGCTCGAGGATGAAATTGCGGATCGTGGCGAAACCCTCCTCGAACATCAGGTACGATGAAGACTTGAGAAAACTCGACCCGGTTCCAAATCGCTGGCAAAATTTCAAAAAAGCCGGATTGGATTTGATTCCGCCATCAGAAATATCGGTGGTGAAATAATACAGCGTTTGTGAATCGCCCGATTGGTTGTCGGTGTAGTTGATCCGCACTCCGGGAATGCTGCCGCCTCTTTTCCCCGGCGCGCTCTCCTGGAAGGCGCCGTTGCCGTTGAGAGCACCGTATGCCACACTGGTGATCGATTTATCGGCGCGTGCAAGGAAGACGTAAAGAATAGGCAGGACGCCATTGAGCGTCTGCTGCTGCAGATCGATTTTCATGTCTTTGGTGATGAAGTAAGTGGTCTCGAGCGAAGACTTCATTGCGTTCTCCAGGTTGCCGAGCGCGCCGGAGAGGTTCGCGATGCGCAGCGGATCCGGTGGAGGTCCCATCGATTCCTTCCCACACAAAACATAGACGGACGCCTTCGGAAAAAATTGATCAACATAAAGGAAATCGGGCCCGCTAAACATATAAAACGCGACCGGAATCGGTTGCGTTGTCTCTGGAAGATAAGTTCCCTGCCACGCGTGCAGTTTTTGGAGTTGGCGCAGGTTCAGTTGGGTGAACTCTTTCTCAAAAAACGCGGAATGTTCCTGCCATGCCGGATCGCGCATGAACGGCGCGAGTGGCGAATTTGGCGACACCGGCATTCCGGCGAGAAGGCGCGCGATATCGTTAGGCCCAGCGACCGCAGGAGGGGCAGCAGGTGCAACCTGCGGATTTTCTTGTGCATAAACGCTGAGCGCGCCTGCCAGGATCGCCAATAGAACGTTCGCGACTGTTTTTCCGAGATGGTTCTTCTTCATTGCGGGCGGCGGAAGCGTTTTCCCGCGCAAAAATACAGAAGAAGTCCAACGAGCATTGTCGTCAACGCGGCGAAGGATTCTGTCGTCTTCGAGCGCAAAAGATAAATCATCATCCAAACCGTAACAGTCGCGAACGCTATGGGTGGGAACGGGTAAGCCCAGACGCGGTACGGACGAGGCAAAGCAGGTTGAGTCGAGCGAAGCACGATGACGCCAACGACCGTGAGCAAAGAGCAGAGCAGCAGACTGAATTGAATGTAAACAAGGACGAGCTCGAAGCTTCGAGTCAGCAAAAGCAAATTTATAATTAGCAATTGCAGAACAATGGCGTTTCTGGGAATACCATCACGATTTTTGCGACCAAGCAAACGAAGCAGCCAATGATCTTCGCCCATCGACATGCTGACCCTCGGCCCAATCCACGTCATTGAGCTGATCGAGGAAATCAGGCCGAGGCAGATGACTGCGCCAACCACGCGGCCACCAGCCGAGCCGAAAATATGTTTGCCGGCGATCAACGCCACTTCGAGTTGACTCTTGAGTTCTGCAATCGGTGTGGTGGCGAGGAAGATGGCATTGAGCAGCACGTAAATCACGATCACGATGCTCGTCCCGACCAAGAGTGATCGGGGAACATTCTTTTCCGGTCTCTTGATTTCGCCGGTGATGTAAGCCGCCGCATTCCAGCCCGAGTAGGAATACATCACGTAAACCAACGCCACCGCGAACGCCCCGCTGAAGATGGATGACGTATCGCCGGACACAGGGAGAAAACTGATCGGTTGCTTCGCTTCGACGAAGAACCCAGCGGCGATGAGCGCACCGATCAAAAGCAACTTCACGAGCGTGGAAAGATTTTGAAACGCGCTGCCGACCTGCAGATTCCAAAGGTGAAAAATCGTTACCACCCAAACAACGACAAACGACAGAACCACCGGCGAACCGAGGTCGAAGACGCCGGCAAAATATCTCCCAAAGGCCATGGCGGCGAGTGCAATGGGCGCGGCGAAACCAACCGTGGCGGAAACGAACCCCGCCATGAACCCGAGCGCCGGATGATAAATCTGTGACAAAAAATGATATTCGCCTCCAGAGCGCGGCAGCGCAGCACTAAGTTCTCCATAACAAAGCGCGCCACAGAGCGCTGCGATTCCGCCAACGATCCAAAGCATAAGCAGGGCGAATCCGGATTGAATTTCTGCCACCTGGAAACCGAGGCTCGTGAAGATGCCGGTGCCAATGATATTGGCAATAACAATGGAGGATGCCGTGACGAAGCCGATCGAGCGCCGCGGTCGTGACTCTTTCAAAGAACGAACTTCGGCGACGTTCGTCATGGCTGGATCGACATTGCATTCGAGTGCATGATTAGCGAATAGACTCGCGACGGTTGGTCTTCGGTGCAGCGCAGTTCGTGGCTGGGCTAAAGTGATCGGCCGGTCATATCTTCAATTTTCATGAGTTGTCAGAAGCAGTTCCGAGCATCACTTTGAAAGCGGCATGAATCCACATCCCAAGCTCTCCATTGAAACGGCTACCCAACTCGCGGTCTTTCTTGCAAATCGTCCCGGCGCACTCGCGCGCGTGTGTGAAGCGCTCGCCACAGCCGAAATTAACATTCACGCGCTCGCTACTTCCGACACAGTTGATCATTCAGTCGTGCGCATGGTGGTAAGCGATCCGACCAAAGCCCTCATGCTTTTGGGCGAAGCTGGTGTGCTCGCGCTGGAGACCGAAGTGCTCATGATCGAAACCGCAAACGAGCCCGGTGTGCTCGCCAAGATAGCGGAGCGCCTCGCGGAAGCCGAAGTTAACATCGAATACGCTTATCTCGCAGGCGGCCGGGGAGCTGAGAAGGGCCTTATTGTCCTGCGCCCATCCGATGTGGAAAAAGCGCAGAGCGTACTGCGTGACTTGTAAGACGCTCTGGTTACTTATGCGCCAAGCCAGCTGTGGAAAAAGCCATTAAAACGGCTGGTTTCCTCTGATCCCGCTAACACCGGGCTAAAGCCTCGGTGTTAATACGAGTGCTTAATAGACCCACGGAATCAACCGCTTTGTGCGACGCATGTAGGCGTGGTACTTTTCGCCGAGCGCGTCAAGCAGCGCGCGTTCCTCGATCCGAATGCGCCAGAGGAAGGCGCCGATGATCGGCACGGTCAGGAACAAGAGCGTGAGCCAGTTCCCAAAACAAAACGCCAGACCGACAAAGGCCAGAACAGCGCCGGTGTAAGTGGGATGCCGAATGTGACGGTAGGGACCGGAATCGATCAGCTTGTGTTCGGCTGAGATCGACACGTCGACCGTAAAGTAGCGACCGAGATAACCGATCGAATACCAACGCAGAGCCAGCCCGCCTAGAAACAAGATGAAGCCGAAAAAGTAAAATCCGCGTGGATAGGGAACGGTCGTACTCGGAAAGAGCCAGATCATTTGGATCCCGAGCCAAAGGCTTATGGCGATGACCGTCCAGAGAAGGATGAGGGAGCGATGGTCGTGGGAAACAGCCTGCGCTCGCGAACGCCGGGTGAAGGCAAGATAAAGCTCGGAAAGGCCGTAAATCGCGCCCAGCAACAATGGATTAGGGAACCGCATCATGAATCATTTTGTGAAGAGATGTTTCCCGTCTGCAAGATTTTGCGGTTCAGGCTGTACGTCGACAAGCCGAAACGGCGCGAAGGTAGATGAACGGTAGCGTTGGTCAATTGTCAGTTGGGAGGCGCGGGTGTGATGGGAACACAGGCAGGTTGCCTGTGCGGCAAACGGACATCCAGGTCCGGCCCTTCTGGCTCAGCGGAGTGCAACTCCGCTGGCCGCACAGGACTCCAAGTCTGTGTTCCTGGCAAACCCATGCTTCATTTCTTGCCATCTCCAACCCGACTGACAATGAACGAGCACTACCTCGATGAACTTATGGGCGGATCTCGATTTTCGTGCCGTCCGGCGTGACCCGCCACAGTTCTTCGATCTCTTCGTCGGTAAGAGCGATGCAACCCACGGTCCAATCCTTCCAACGATGAAAGGCGCCAATCCAGCCGAGGCCGTTTCGAATTCCGTGGATCATGATGTCAAAACCGGCGGAGACCCCGCGCTTGGCAGCGCGTGCGCTATCATTGTCCGACGGATAGGAAATGTGTAGGGCAAGATGAAAGCTGCTTTGCGCATTCCGGCCGTCGATCTTGTAGATACCTTCCGGCGTCTTCATGTCGCCCTCCTCTTGCTTTGAGCCAATCGGGTTCCGGCCTAATGCTACTCGATAAGTCTTGATCTCCTTGCCGTCGCGAAAGATCGACAATCTCCTCGCTGTTTTTTCAACGACGATCCGATCGATTGTCGTTCCGGGGGGCAACGGGCGCCAGTTGTGGTGTGAATAGAGATAAATGGCCAGCGCACAAACTGCGATAAACAGGATGATAATGCTGCGACTCACATTGCGGATCTTCAATAACACATGCGAAAACGCAACGCTTAGAGGACGAGTTCGCTTCGCCCAATCTCGCTCTCCGCAGCGCTCGCCCAGACTCCACCATTCGTGATTGCCAACGCACGCTCCATGCCGCATAGATGCGCGGCGCGTTTATGACTCCGGTAAAGACCTGGCTCGGTTATCCCTATCCGCTGGGAGCGACTTGGATGGGCAACGGCGTCAACTTCGCGCTCTTTTCGGAAACGGCCGCTTCAGTTGAGCTTTGCTTGTTCGACAATATCGAGGCCACAGAAGAAAACATTCGCATTCCTGTCACGGAACATACCGATCAGGTGTGGCATGTATTTTTGCCCGATGTGCGGCCAGGACAATTGTATGGTTTTCGCGTTTCCGGCCTGTACGAACCGAAACGCGGATTGCGATTCAACAGCTCCAAACTTTTGCTCGATCCGTACGCGAAAGCCATCGCGGGAGAAGTCACCTGGGCCGATGAAATGTTCGGCTACGTCGTCGGAGGCAAGGGCGAAGATTTGACTCAAGACTTCCGCGATGATGCGTGGGGAGTGCCGAAGTCAGTCGTAATCGATGCTGCATTCGACTGGCAAGGCGACAAGAGACTCCGCATCCCATTGCACCGCTCTGTGATCTACGAGGTTCACGTGAAAGGCTTCAGCAAACTTTGGCATGACGTACCGGAAGAATCGCGCGGGACGTATGCGGCCCTTGGGAGCGCGGCGGCCATCGACTATTTTAAAAAGCTCGGCGCGACTGCAGTCGAGCTATTGCCGGTGCACGCACACATTGACGATAAAGTTTTGATCGATCGCGGTCTGACGAATTATTGGGGGTACAACACAATCGGATTTTTTGCGCCGCACGCGCAGTACTCGAGCAGCGGACAACTCGGCGAACAAGTGATCGAGTTTAAATCTATGGTACGCAATCTCCACGCGGTGGGGATCGAAGTGATCCTCGATGTAGTTTACAATCACACTGCCGAGGGGAATCATCTTGGCCCCACGCTGTGCTTCCGAGGGATCGACAATGTCGCGTACTACCGGTTGCAACCGGACAATCCGCGTTTCTATCTGGATTTCACCGGCACGGGTAACACGTTTAATCTGTTGCATTCTCGCGCGCTTCAGCTGGTGATGGACAGCTTGCGCTACTGGGTCCTCGAAATGCACGTGGATGGATTTCGGTTTGATCTGGCTTCCACCCTGGCGCGCGATCATGAGGGCGTGAACAAGCTGCACGCCTTCTTCGAAATCATTCATCAGGATCCAGTCCTTTCGCAGGTGAAGCTAATCGCGGAGCCGTGGGACGTGGGCGAAGGCGGCTATCAAGTTGGAAATTTTCCCGTGCTTTGGGCGGAATGGAACGGCAAATATCGCGACACGATGCGGAGCTTTTGGAAAGGCGACGAGGGCCGCATCGGCGAGATGGCCTACCGGCTCACCGGCAGTCCGGATCTTTATCAGCACAGCGGGCGTCGTCCTTATGCGAGCATCAATTTTGTTACCGCCCACGATGGATTCACACTGAGCGACCTGGTCAGCTACAACAAAAAACACAACGAGTTGAACGGCGACGACAACAGTGACGGGGATAACAACAATCAATCCTGGAATTGTGGCGTGGAAGGTCCGACGAATGACCCGGAGATCAACGCGTTGCGCGAACGCCAGCGCCGGAATTTCCTGACGACACTCTTTCTTTCGCAAGGCGTGCCCATGCTCACCGGCGGGGACGAATGGGGCAGGTCACAAAACGGCAACAACAATACGTACTGCCAGGACAACGAGAACAGTTGGTTCAACTGGGAGCGCGATGAAAAACAGAATCAATTTGTTGAGTTCACGCGAAAACTGATTCAGCTGCGGAGTGATCATCCCGTTTTCCGCCGGCCGAAATTCTTCCAGGGCCGGCGGATTCGAGGTTCGGAAATCCGCGATGTGATGTGGTTCAATCCCGGTGGCAGCGAGATGAGCGAGGAAGAATGGACATCGCCATTCGTTCGCTGTCTTGGCATGCTGCTCAGCGGCGACACGATGGATGTTCTCAATTTTGAAGGTGAACCAATTCGCGACGACACGTTCCTTTTACTGATCAACGCGCATTATGAGCCAATCCCGTTTGTTCTCCCGGGACAGGAGCATCTTGAGTGGCAACTCGTTCTCGACACAATGGATCCCAATGGTTTCGTGATGGAGCCGAGAAAACTTGCGTCCGGCGACGATGTCGATCTTGGCGGCCGCGCCGCGTGTTTGTTCCAGTTGGTAAGTGGCGCGCAAGCTCAAGCTCGCGAAGAATCGTGGAAAAAGCGTCACGTCGAGTTTCCCGCGCTCAGCGCAGAAGAAGAGCGAGCTCGCGGGAGATAGATTGGCAATTTACATCGACGTAGGAATTGGGCAGCGCGATCTTGCGGTGACAGACGAATTAGTTGTAGAGTGTGATGTGCGCCTGTGGAGGCGCGGCCAATCTTTTGGTCAGTGATTCGCCATGACACCGACTTCTCTTATCATCGTCACTGATCGAGGCAGTTTGAAAGCATACCGAGTCGACGAAACGCCAACGCGTGGTCCAAGTTTGCATCTGGTGCAGGCATTCGATTTAACAGCTGCGCACGGAAGATTGATCGACAAAGTCACCGACCTTGCTGGGCGATTTCCGGTGAGCGACGGCGCAGGCGGCCGGCACGCCAATTCGATTGCAGAGCGAACCCAGCTGGAAACAGAGACTCATCGCCGGATTCAAAAGCAACTGGCCGATCAAATCGTCAAAATTGTCTCGCGCAATGGGAAGCAAGGCTGGTCATTCGCCGCGCCGGCGGAAATTCACGCGGCAATCATCGATCTGTTGCCGGCGGCGGTCCGCAACCGGATCGTCGAGCATGTGAAATCCGATCTCGTCAAAACTGAGCCATCGAAATTGCCCGCTCATTTTCGTTCACTCCGATCGATCTAAAAATGCCTTTCTGGATGCGCAATTCTAAACATTCGATCAGAATCGTAATTGAACATCTAGTGTCCGGTATCCAGCATCAAATGGCGTACACTTTTTCATCTTCCTTAACGTGAAAGCGCAAAGTAATGTCTAATTAAATATGCAACTGCCTGTTAAGATCACTTATCGGGGTCTGGAAAAATCAGACCGGGTCGACAATCTCGTTTTGGATTATGCAGCGCGACTGGAAAGATTTTGTGACCACATCAACCGGTGCGACGTCGCCATCGAGCAAACCAATCACACGCATCAAAAAGGAAACCCGTACCGGTGTCGCATCGACGTGACTGTAGCGCGCGGCCACGAATTGGTTGCGGATGAAAGACAGATGGACAACGGCACACACCAACCGCTTAACAAAGTGATCCACGACGCGTTCAAAACGATGGAACGGGAGTTGCGCCGCGTTGTTGAAAAGCAAAGGCGCGAAGTAAAAACCCACGCCGACTCGCGTTCTCCGAAATAATTGCGCAACGAGCCAGGTAGGGGCCATTGACCTCAATCGCCCACCCGACGCGAACCACCCCGCCTCGACGCGCCCGGTCCGAAAACAATTGGGCCATTCGATTCTTCTCTTAATGCCCGATCACCTGCACATGCTGATTAGAGTTCCGGGCGATTCACAATTCTCGAGCCTCATCCGCGATTTCAAACGCATCACAGCGCGGACGACGAACATTGATTGGCAGCGGAATTTTTTCGACCACTCAATCAGGTAGCTAATCCAAACTCCACGCATATCAATTCACTGTTCGACCTAACGCCCCAAGCTCAGCGACGGCAGCCCGGAGGCGCGGCGATTGGAACAGGAATGCGATGGGGTTCGCTGCAGCGCATGGTTGGGCCACATTGTTACCTTGTTTAAGGTGCGGCCGGATCTGCTGAATCTCCAGACGAAGGATACCGTTCAAACTTTGGCCACGCGGGATTCATTTGGTCCCACGGTTGCGCGTCTGACGTCCACACATCTACTTGCGGGTTGAACCAGCTCGGATCATCCAAGCTCGCGGTTCTGATCGCGACAAGGTGAGGGACCGCGTCGGGCTTGCCCAGAATCGGCGAGCCGCATTCAGGGCAAAAGCCCCGATGGGTCTTGCCACCCATCTGACTGGGCGAGGCATGGAAGCGTAGTGAGCCTTTCAAGAGCTTGAAAGCTTCCGTCGGCACGATGACGAAAGACGAAAACGGACCTCCGCTGGATTGCTGGCAATCTCGACAGTGACAGTGAAGCATCATAACCGGTTCTGCCGTGGATTCATAACGAATCGCGCCGCAAGCGCATCCGCCTGAGAAGGGTGTGGTTTTTGTGGTCATATATTATTTGTGTATTGGTTGATTGTTTTCGTTCGTTCAACGATGCGACGAATAAGCGAGTGACTTCAGGACACTCATTTTTCGCTTTTGGTGGTGTTGGCGGTGAAAGTGTCTCAGTGGCCTAACGAGACAGAGCTCAGCCACCGCCGGCGGGAGCGAGCGTGGATTGCAATAGACGTATTTTCATAAAGGAAAGCGAAGCAGTACGTCGGCCAGCGGTTGACGGACGATTGGTTGGACGCTTGGTGTAGCACGAATATACGCGAACAAAAGTAGGAAGAAAATAAGGATGCCGACATCGAATGCATAACGCAGTGGAGCCGTTGGCTGGAGCGCGTGGTTAGACCTTTTTTCGTAGCTTCGTAATACTCGCCAGGAGCACTCCGCCGATAAGACCGCCGACATGCCCAGCCATGCTGATCTCGGGAAGAAACGAAACGGCCAATCCAATGAAGAGAACCAGCCAGAGCCATCTTCGCAGGCGACTCGCTTGATCGATGAACCCAGCGTCCCGATAGGAAATTACGAGTGTGGCACCTACCAGGCCAAACATGCCGCCCGATGCGCCAACGGTTGCGCCGGTCTTTGGATGCCAACTGTGAACAAGGAGAATCACAAGGGCCGAGAAAAGCACGCTGCAAAGATAGATCGCTCCGGTCACCGCCGCTCCTGCTCGCCTCTCCAGAATTCCGGCTATCCAGAAAAGCAGCAGCACATTAACAAGCAGATGCACCCCGTTGAAATGCAGAAACGAATACGTAGCGAAGCGCCAGTATTGTCCATGCAAGTCGCCGTCGTCTGGAAGTGCGCCTAGTTTTAGTAGGGCGCTATCATTTCCGACACTGTCCGTGACAAGCTCCAATCCAAAACCGCCCAGTAGCGCAAGAACAAGAACAATTGTCCATCGGCGGGTTGTCATGAGGCCTAACGAAACAGAGATGAGCGACGGCCACCGAGGGCGAGCGTGGCGCGAAGCGAGGAGGTGCTAGCTACGCAAGAGGTGGGCACACGGCGGGTGGCCGTTCGCTCCATCGATTGGTTAGATGCAGTTAGTTGCGCCATGGAAAAACATCGCCTCTCCGCATGTAATAAGG
>WNFW01001155.1_pt1 | contig 22157 bp, 18 predicted proteins | sample 5400131 | NCBI WGS metagenome assembly WNFW01 (sample SAMN13153362, study PRJNA577476) | soil metagenome | isolation source: 20 cm soil or saprolite under grassland replicate 1 | place: USA:California | collected 2016-06-15 | reverse complement strand
GGCGTCGAGTCCCTCGCTGCGCACGCGCGCCAATGCGCGGATGGCGACGTCCAGGCCGTAGAAGGTCGCGAGCGTGCCGTGGTAGATCAGCTGCAGCCCCGGCCCGGCCGCGTTCGACGGCGCCGGCGCGTCCCCATAGTCCGCAGGGTCGGCGGTATTATGGATAACGAGCCGGCGCTCCGGTTTGCGGCCGCCGGCGGGCCGACCGGCGAGCAGCTCGTCGATGGGGCGGTTGACGGTGATGGTGAGATCGGCCTGGCGGCGCGCCCAGCGCTCGATGCGCCGCGCCAGCCATGCGGCGAGCGCGCCCACGGGGCCGCGGAACTTCGCGGCCACGAACTCGGGGAAGATCTCGTGCATGTCGAAGACGATTTTGGCGCCGCGCTGCTTGGCGGGGAGCGCGGCCCAGAGCAGGAAGTCGGGAAGGGTATGGACATGTACGACGCGGACGCGCGCAAGGGCACGGTGGCGGGCTACAAGGCGGCGGCAGCGCCATACGAAGGCGACGTACTCGGCCAGGTAAGAAAGGAAGCCGCCGCGCGACTTGCGGCCCGGGACCCGGATGACGATCACGCCGTCATGACGCTCCACCGGCCGCTCGTCGGCACCACGGAACGCGATGACCGCCACCTGTCGCCCCGTGGACCGGAGCGCGGTAACCTCGCGGCGCACGCGCGGGTCGGCAGGAAAGTTCGCGAACGCGAGGTGCAGGATCTCGACCGGCATGGGGCTCAATTAAAGGGGGTTGTCGTGCCTCCATCAAGTCAGCGCGCCTAGATGTGCGGCATCGCGGGAGCGGCGAGCCGGGACGCCGGGTTCGACGTCGGCCCCATCGTCACGCGGCTGACCGCGGCGCTGGCGCACCGCGGGCCCGACGGCGAAGGGTTTCACTTCGCGCGCGGCCGCTCGGCGGGACTCGGCAACCGCCGGCTCAGCATCGTCGATCTCCCGGGCGGCGCCCAACCGATCGCGAGCGAGGACGAGCGCGTCTGGGTCACCTACAACGGCGAGATCTACAATCATCTCGATCTGCGTCGCGAGCTGATCGCCCTCGGCCACCGCTTCCGCACCAACGCCGACACCGAAGTGCTGGTCCACGGCTTCGAGGCGTGGGGCGCCGATCTGTTCGGCCGCTTGAACGGCATCTTCGCGTTCGCCCTGCTCGACGGCCGCTCCGAGCCGGGGGAGTTGTGGCTGGTGCGCGACCCCGCCGGAGTGAAGCCGCTATACGTAGGCTGGGCGGGCGACACGTGGTGGTTCGCGAGCGAGCTGGCGGCGGCGCGCTCGTGCGGCGTGGTCGAGGCAGAGCTGCGGCCGGGAGCGATCGACGAGTACCTGGTGTACCGCTTCATCCCGTCGCCGGGGACGCCGTACCGGCACGCGTGGAAGGTGCCGCCTGGGCATGCGGTGCGGCTGCCGCTGGCGCGACTGCCCACGGAGCCGGCGTTCGAGGCGTTCGAGGCCCGGTTTGCGCCAGCCACGACCCCGCGCAGCGCGGACGAGTGGATGGAAGCGCTGCGCGGCGGCATCCGCGCGGCGGTGCGGCGGCAGCTGATGGCGGACGTGCCCGTGGGGTCGCTGCTCTCGGGAGGCGTGGACTCGACCATCGTCACCGGGCTGATGAAGGATGGCTTGCCGCAACCGCCGCGGGCGTTCGCGGTGGGGTTTGGGGGTGACGGCGACACCGGGGAGCTGCGGATGGCGCGGCACGCGGCGGCTGAGCTGGGCGTGCCGCTGCGCGAGGTGCAGGTGTCCGAAGCCGACTACCTGCAGGCGTGGCTCGACCAGGTCGCGGCGCTGGGGGAGCCGATCGCCAACACCAGCATCCTGCTCGTGGGGCTGCTATGTCGCGCGGTCCGCGAGACGCACAAGGTCGTGCTGACGGGTCAGGGGGCGGATGAGCCGTTAGGCGGCTATCCGCGGCACGCCGCGGAGCGGTTGTTCCCGTTCGCGCGGCTGGCACGGCCGCTGCTGCGGCTGCTGCCCGAGCGTGTGGCCGAGAGCGACCGCCTGGCGCGGATGCGCCGGGTCGTAGGCGAACGCGATCGTGCGCGGCGCTTCGCGGAGATCATCGCCGTCTTCAGTCCGCGGGAGGCGACCGCGCTCACGGGTCACGGCATTGACGCCGAGCAGCTGGCGGCGCCGGCGCAGCGCTGGCTGGTGCCGTCCGACGACGGCGACTCGCTCAACGCGCTCCTGCGCGTGGACGCCCGGTTGTCGCTCGCCGACGACCTGCTGATTGTCGCGGATCACATGTCGATGGCGGCGTCGGTGGAGCTGCGCGTGCCGTTTCTCGATCTCGAGCTGCTGGCGCTGATCGAGCGGATGCCGAGCCGTTACAAGGTGTCGGTGCTCGGGGAGCGGAAGTGGCTGTACCGGCGGGCGGCGCGCGACCTGCTGCCGCCGAGCCTGCGGGCGTCATTGCTGGGTTGGCGGGCGCGCACGGGGCGAAAGCTGGGGTTCACGACGCCGGTGGACCAGTGGTTTGCGCGGTGGATGACCCACGACGCCGACGAGTTTCTGACGGGCCCGAGCGCCGTGCTGCCCCAGGTCACTAGGGGCGGGGGGGCGGGGGTGGGGCGGTATCTGGCGGAGGTACGGCGGCGAGGATTGGTGCGCCCGCGGCAGGTGATGGCACTGTTTGTGTTGGAGTCGTGGCTGCGGGCGAGAGGCTAGGGTGTTCCCCGGGCTGACGCCCGGGGTCGGAGGAGACTCAACGGCGGAGGAGCAGCGCCACGATGCCTGCGGCGGTTGGCACCCAGAAGGTAAACAGCCAGCGGACGAGCTTTGTTTCGACGCCCGCGAGACCCTGTGCAAGCTGGGTCTGGAGTTCTGCCTTGAGCTCGGCAAGCCGCTGCTCGAGCTTCGCGTCGAAGCGAGCGAACATCGAAAACCCGCATTCCGGTGCCAAAATCCGCGCTCCGCCGAGCATACGCTCGGCGAGGCGGCCGAGTCAATGGTCTGTAGCGTGGCAGCGGGGGCGCTTAGGCAGGGTGTTCCCCGGGCTGTCGCCCGGGGTCAGAGGAGTCAGCGGCGGAGGGCGAGGACGGCGAGTGCGACGACGACCGATGCCCAGAAGCCGAACATCCATTTGAGCAGGTCGCTCTTGAGCTCGCCCAGGCTCTGGGCCAGCTCTTTGCGCAGCGCTTCCCCTGACGCCACGATCTTCGCGTTAAGCTCGGCCCAGCGGACGAGCCACTTGGCGTCGAACTCGGCGAGACGTTGTTCGAGCTTGGCGTCAAACCGAGCGAAGTTCAGCTCGTTCAGCTCGCGCAGATCAGCTCGGTACGTAGCGTCCACAGCGTTGAACCAATTCACCAGTTCGTTGGTGACGTCTTCGCCAAACCGTTCGTAGAACTTCTTCGACAACTTCGCCGTCACTGGCACCGAAATCTCCGCATGTGGGTCGGTGCCAATCTCGCGCGCTGTCAATGCAGGCCCGTCATCGAAATCCCGCGTTCCGGTGCGAAAATCCGCGCTCCGCCGAGCATACGCTCGGCGGGGCGGCCGAGTCAATGGCTTGTAACGGGGCAGCGGCGGCTCAGGCAGGGCGTTCCCCGGGCTGGCGCCCGGGGTCAGACGTGTTTTCGGCTTCGGCAGCGTGCACCCGGGTGCCGGATGTCCCAGGACATCAGTGGTACCGAAGTACGCTGACGACGATCACCGCCAGCACGAGCGTCATGGCCCAGCAGAACGCGGCCAACTTGAGAATCTCAAGCGACAGTTCCGCGAAGTGCTTGCCCATGAGGTGGTCGAGGCGCTCATAGTCCTGCTCTGCGAGCCGCCGCGGAAGATCGGGCAAGGTGGCAGGAGAGCCGCTGAATGCATGCATGTGGGACCCCGGGGGAAAGAGTGGGTCCACTATATCGGGGAGCCGCCGAGCGCGAGCATAGAGCAAAAAAAACGCAAACGCCCAGGGCACCCGGGTTCAGCCGAGGATCTCGCCGATGCCGATGCTGACGCCCGGCAGGAGCAGGGGCGTGAGCGTCGCGTCGCGGCCGAGGATCTGTTGGTCGGCGTAAGCGTCGCCGCGGGGCTCTCGATATCGCTCAACGCGATCCGCCGTGAGGTCCACGAGCCACGCTTCGGGGATACCGGCCCGGGCGTAGCTGGGGAGCTTGGTGTGACGGTCGTATCTGAGGGAGGTATCCGCGACCTCGACGATGAGCAGGACGTCGCGCGGGGTGGGATGCTCGGCCGCGTAGAAGTCAGCGCGTGGTGTGACGAGGGTGATGTCGGGTTCGGGCTCGGAGTAGCCGTCCAAGCGGACGGGGTTCTGGCCTCTGACGATGGCGCGATCGCGCACCAGCCGATGAAACAGGTGCTCGAGACGCGTGACCGTGGCGGCGTGGCGGGAGCCGATGGGGCTCATCTCGACGATTTCGCCGTCGAGCAGCTCGACCCGGTCGTCCTCGGCCAGGATGCCGGTCTCGGCCATGCGGTGGTACTCGTCCACAGTAAAGCGCCGGTGTGCGAGGGGCATACCATCGAAAACCCGCATTCCGGTGCCAAAATCCGCGCTCCGCCGAGCATACGCTCGGCGAGGCGGCCGAGTCAATGGTCTGTAGCGTGGCAGCGGGGGCGCTTAGGCAGGGTGTTCCCCGGGCTGTCGCCCGGGGTCAGACGAGGCTCAGTGGCGGAGGAGGAGCGCTACGACCCCGACCCCGGTCAGGACGATTCCCACGGCCGTTGGGGCCCAGAACTCGAACATCCACTTCACAGTGGTTGATTGGGCGTGCGCGATCGCGGCGGTCGTCTCCCCTCGCAATTTGCCGATCTCTGCGACCAGCTCGCCTTTGAGCGTTGCGAGCCCCGTTTGGACCTCGCTGCGCAGCTCAGCGAGGCGCTGCTCGAGCTTCGCGTCGAACCGAGCGAAGTTCAGCTCGTTCAGCTCGCGGAGATCAGCTCGATACGTAGCGTCCACCGCGTTGAACCAATTCACCAGTTCGTTGGTGACGTCTTCGCCAAACGTCTCGTAGATCTTCTTCGACCGCGAGAATCAAGGCTCCGCCGAGCATACGCTCGGCGGGGCGGCCGAGTCAATGGCTTGAAGGCCAGTGGCAACATCCGGGACGCGGGGTATATTAGCCGCCCCCAACGCGAAATCGTGGGGAGTCAACTGGTCACTTTACGTTCGGAGCCCTAGGGTCGTGGAGTCCGAGTCTTTCCACATCACAAAAGAGCACGTGCGTCCTGATGCGGCGCCCGAGCGGGCTCCGTATCGGCCATTAGGTGAGATCGCGCACCCTCGGCTGGACCCGCCGGCGCACGTCCGGCTGGGGTTGCAGCGGCATGCCTCCACGAATATCCGCCGCCATCTGCTGCGTGCGGTGCGGCGCTTCGTCCTGCTCCTGGTCGCCGACCTCGCGTCCTTCTACGTCATGCGCGAGCTGGTGCGCGCGGTGCGGGATCACGCGGTGCTCAGCGAATGGGTGGCTGGCCGGGTACACTCGGTTGTGCCGTCGGGAATCCTCAACGGCTGGCAGTACGCCGCCGCCCTGTTCGTGGGCCTGTTCGTCACCGGCAACTACGGTCCCGGCGACCGGCGGCGCGACGCCTGGCGGCTGTTCCTCGGCTGCGCCCTGGCGACGGCGCTGCCGCTGTGGATGGCGATCTGGACCCGGAGTCTCGAGACGGTGCTGGTGCAGTACGCGCTGATCACGGTTCTGGTGTGGGGCGGGTTGGCGCTCGAGCGAGGGGCGACGGATTGGGTCGTGAGGCGGGTGCGGTCCCCGGAGCGCGAGCGCGTGGATGCACTGTTCGTGGGACCGGGGCCGGAGTGCGTCGCGGCGATGGGAACGCCGGCGTTCGGAGAAGCCGCGAGTTATCGACCCATCGGGTTCGTGGATACGGATGGCCTGCCGATGGCGGGGGCGCTGGGGCAGCTGCGGGACTTCCCACTGTTGCTCGACGCCTCGGGGGCGCAGGCGGTGGTGATTTGCGGATATGTGACGGAGGCGCAATTCCGCAGTGTGGTGGATGCGACGCTCGTCGGGGGTCTGCAGCTGCTCTCGTTGCCGCGGTCGACGGAGATCGCGGGGGTGCATCCGACGACTGTGTGGCGACATGGGCAGCCGCTGGTCGAGCTGACGGCGCCGAGCCTCAAGGGTTGGCAGCTTGCGTTGAAGCGAGCGATGGATGTCGTGGGCGCCTCTGTTGGTCTGGTGGCGCTGAGCCCGCTGCTGGCTCTCGTCGCTGCGCTGGTCAAGCTGGACTCCCACGGTCCCGCCCTCTTTTCGCAGGATCGTGTCGGGCAGGGCGGGCGGCTTTTCAAGATCTTCAAGTTCCGCACGATGGTGGACGGCGCAGAGGCGCAGCGGGACGAACTTCTGTCGCGGAGCGTGTACGGCGACGCGCGGCTCTTCAAGGTGCTGAGCGATCCTCGGACGACCAAGCTGGGCCGCTGGCTGCGACGGACCAGCCTGGACGAGCTGCCGCAGCTCTGTAATATCCTGAGGGGAGAGATGGCGCTTGTGGGGCCGCGACCTCCATTGCCGTCCGAAGTGGAGTTGTACGAGGCACATCATTACGCACGGTTCGATGTGAAGCCTGGCATGACGGGGCCCTGGCAGGTAGCCGGGCGGAATGAAATAACAGACTTCGAGCGCATCGTGGCTCTTGAGAGTGACTACGTCCGCAACTGGTCGCTGTGGACGGACCTCCGGCTTCTCTGGGCGACAATCCCGGCAGTGTTGTGGCGCCGAGGCGCGTTGTAGAGCCGACGGCACCTGCGTCAAGCCCCGCAGTATCCTAGCCGAGTCCAACTACCTGCTTTGGGCAGCGTTGTTGACATCGAGCAGTTAGCGTTCTGAATCGGAGCGATTGCCAGAAGGAAGCCTCATACACAGGTCGGACCGTGGGAGTGGTATTGCGTAAAAGGTCGGTACTCATCGTCATGGGCACGAGACCGGAGGCCGTAAAGCTGGTCCCTGTAGCCCGAGAACTCCGTCGGCGCCGCCACCTGCGACCGGTTCTGCTGTTTACAGGCCAACACGTCGAGCTGCTGCGTGATGCCTTAGCCGAGCAGGACCTGCGGTTATCTGTCAACCATCTCGCTGAGATTGGTGGTCGTGCTGTTGGTGGCCTTCCGGGGCGACTGCTAGTTGTAATGCGGCGCGCCATTGACCGGGTCCGGCCCAGTGCCATCGTAGTGCAAGGAGACACGATGAGCACCTTCACAGGCGCTATGGCTGGGTTCTTGGACCGCATCCCCGTGCTCCATGTCGAAGCCGGGCTTCGGTCTGGCGACGTTACCCAGCCGTTTCCGGAGGAAGCGCTTCGCAGGGCACTGGTTCCCTTCGTCACCTTCCATGCCGCCCCCACGCCCGGAGCGCGCCGCAATCTGCTAAAGGAAAACTGCCGAGCTGGGGGTATCCGCGTCGTGGGGAATACTGTTGTGGACGCCCTGTACTACAACCTCCGGTTCGAGTCCCGCCTGCGAAAGCGAGCAAGGCGGGAGGGAGTGGAAGGACTCGTAGACCAGCTCAGCGGGAAGCGGATAATCCTCATGACGGGGCATCGCAGAGAGAGCTTCGATGGGGGATTGGCCTCTATTTGTCGGGCGGTGCGGCGAATCTCGAGCACGTTCTCGGATGTTGAGATCATCTTCCCGGTACACCTGAACCCCAGGGTTCGTGAGATTGTGTATCGGGAGCTGAGGGATTCTCCGCGGGTGCACCTCATCAGACCTCTCTCCTACCCAGCCTTCCTATGGGTGCTTCAACACAGCCATCTCGCGCTGACGGACTCAGGTGGGATCCAAGAAGAGGCACCGTACCTCGGCAAGCCGGTGATCGTCGCACGGAACCTGACTGAGCGCCCCGAGGCGGTAGAATGCGGTTCAGCGCAACTTGCTGGCCACGATGCGAATCGGGTGTTTCGTATGGTGTCAGATCTGTTGACGAGCCGCGCGGCGTATGTCCGTCGGAGTCGTCCTCGGCGACCGTTTGGAGACGGGCACGCCTCGGAGCGGATTGTAAGTTGGCTTGAGGCGGAGTTGTTGTGAGGGAGGTGCTGGCAGCTGGCCGGGTACGAAATCTCTTCGATTGGGTCTTCCGAAATAGTTTCGGCCTGCTCGCCGGGCAGGCGGTGACGGCAGTTGCGATACTAGCCACAGTCTCAGTGTTGAGTCGTGGCTTATCAGTCTCCGGCTTTGCTGCGTACGCTGTCTCGCAGAGCGTCCTCACTATCATCGGCTTTTTCAGCGGCTGTGGGATTCCTGTCCTTCTTGTCCGTGATGGGGCGGGTCGCCCTGCATCCGTGATCGGGGAAACGCGCACGCTGGTGCTGATCCGGGCAGTCATTATGACTAGTGTCGCCGCCGTTGTTGCTACGTGGTTGTTACTCGTCGCCCGTGAACGCGAAGTGGTATGGCTATGGGCTGGGGCGTCCGCCGCAGGGATCGTCACGTCCGCTGACCCGATGCATCTCTGTGACGCGGCCGGAGTCGCGCGGGTTCAAGGTTACGCCCTTGGCGCGCGCCACGGAATCTCAGCTGTGTGCATCATGCTCGGTTACCAACTCGGTTTGCGCACTCTTCAACTGGCAGAACTCGTCGGTGTGACACAGGTAGCAGCGGCTATGCTCTACGTCGGCATACAGTGGTGGCGCCTCCGGACAGTGATCTCACAACCCACAGACGTACCTGGTCGCAGGCCCAAGGAGCTCCTTCGCCGAGGCTTTCCCTTCCTGGCGCTTTCAGGGGCATCCATGCTGCTTGAGAGGGGCGACATTGCACTCGCAGGATACCGTCTGTCTCCCGCACTTACTGCGGATTATGCGGCAGCGGCCCAGCTCGTCATCGGGATTCGAACGCTGGTATCGCCACTCCAAAGAACTTCATTGGCAGCGCTGTCGGCCTCAGCGCGGGATTCCGACATGGCCGTCCGCCAGACCGCGCGCGCTCTTGGGACGGTGGGCCTGGTCCTGGGGATCCTCATACTTTTCGCTGGTGAATTGGCCGCGCGACCTGCGGTTATGGCGGTGTACGGGATCCACTTTGCCGGTTCGGTGGGAGTGCTCCGGGTACTCCTGCTGCATGTCGCGACCGCTACTGCTTCGTTTGTCCTTGGTCAGCAGCTCATCGCACTTGGGCATGAAGCGGTTCTGCAACGAGCCATTCTCACGTCTACAGTCCTGGCTGGGGGACTAGCGTACCTGCTCAGTGGGCCATTCGGGCCGCTTGGCATTGCGATATCAATGGCGGCATCGATGATGCTCATCGCCTCTTGGACTGCAGTAGCCCTAGCGTCCAGGCGTTCCTCGTCGGGGAGATCTGTATGTGTGGGGTAGCTGCGATTTTTCGTCGGGGGGATCGTCCCGTGCCGGCCGAATGGCCACGCCTCCTGGCACACGCTCTGCGCCACCGTGGGCCCCAAGACGAGGGCCATCTTGTCGTCCGTGAAGATGGACGACTCAGCCCGGCACGTGGCGAGGGAACTGCCGCTGGACCCGCATCAGCAGAAGAGGTGACGCGATTACTTGCCAGCCACGCGAATGCTCAGGCAGTGCTCATTCATCGGCGTCTGGCAATTCTCGACCTGAGTGGGACTGGTTGGCAGCCAATGGTCGACGCTCGGGGGGACCTCGCAGTGACTTTCAACGGAGAATTGTTCAACTTCGTCGAGTTGGCTGATGATCTCAAAGCTCGCGGCTACAGGTTCAGGTCTTCTTCCGATACCGAGGTTCTTCTTGCAGCATATCGGGAATATGGTGATGACTTCCTCCTCCGCTGTAATGGGATGTGGGCCTTCGTGCTCTGGGATGCGCGTGACGGATCAATGTTCGCCGCTCGCGACCGGTTTGGGGTAAAACCTCTCTACTTTTGGGAGAGTGCTGACTACATAGTGTTGTCCTCGGAGATCATCCCTCTCGCTGCGCTTGTGAGATCTCGAGTCCGGCTAAATGAATTGGCGGTACTACAATTCCTCTCACTCGGGATCGCCGACCATGAGCCAGAAACAATGTTGGCGCCCGTTCGCCAGCTCATGCCTGGGGAATGCCTTAGGATCCGTAGAGGCAGCATGAGCACTCGGAGGTATTACACCATCGCAGCCGGTCACGATGAAATCGCAGGTACACTACCGGCAAGCCGAACTGCTGAAACCGTTCGGGATGTTCTCCAGGACGCTGTTTCACTCCGACTCCGAGCAGACGTGCCAGTTGGAGCGTTCTTGAGTGGCGGGCTTGACAGCTCAAGTATAGTCGCACTGGCCGATCGTGTTCTGGCGACCCCGAATCGGGCCCGGCTCACGCCCGCACGTTTGACAAGCTTCACGAGCTATTACGAGAGCTCACCGTTTGACGAGAGGCCACGAGTCCAAGCCATTCTGTCACGCTGCTCCAAGACCGATGCGCGATGGGTTCGTGCTGAGAAGGCAGGAACTCTGGACGACATCTGGGACCTAATTCGAGTCCAGGAGCTGCCGTTCCACAATCTGTCTATCCTGGCTGCGCGCCGAGTGCTTCGAGAGATGGCCAAACTAGGTCTTAGGGTCGTTCTGGATGGCAATGGAGGAGATGAACTCTTTGCCGGATATGTGAGGGTCTACGGTGGTGCCGCTGTCCTAGACCAGTTGCTAACAGGAAGAGTGGGACGAGCATGGGGCAACCTTCTTGGCGCGGGGCCAGCCGCTGGCCTCGCGGGTCTGGGGAAAGCAGTTGCGCGGAGAATAGGATTGCCGCTTTCGGTGATGCGACACTGGCTGCCACGGACCGCGTGGATACGCAAGACTGTGTGGAGGCAGCACCGAGACCAGCTGAATGAACTGTACAGGAGCGCGACCGGTGGCTCTCTGGATAGGCGACTCGCCAGCGATGTGGCGAGATTCAACTTGCCACAGCTGCTACGGCACCTCGACCGGAATTCCATGGCTTTCGGAATCGAGACGCGCCTGCCGATGCTTGACGTCAGGATGGTTGAGCTTGCATTGGGATGGCCGGCACAGGATAAGGTCAGGAACGGGTTTGGGAAGTGGCCACTGCGCGTGGCAATGAGCTCCGTGCTGCCTCCTGAGGTGTGCTGGCATCGAGCCAAGATAGGCTTCGGAATGGAGGAACAACTATGGTTCCGTGAGTTGGCCGACGTGGCTGATTTTGACGCGCTTGACGAGTTCGTAGAGATCGAGAGAGTACGAGCTGCAGTGCGGAATGCAAACCTGTTGCGGGACCAGTGGCTCTGGCTGCCGGTTTCGGTCGGAGTCTGGTTGATGCTATACCCTACGTGGCTACGTGACGCCTTCGCTGGAGTTCGGCTGGCTGCGAACTGACCGCCCGGTTGCTCTCCGGATGGTGAACGAGTCTGCTCCCTCCATTCACATCGGTCATCCTCGACTTCGCCCGCGCAGGAGACGAAGTGCGATTGGAATAACACGAATCGCGTTTCGCATGTACCGGGGTGTGAGTCGACGAGGCTCGAGTAGGGTCCGGAAGGCCCACTCGAGGCCGGCCGCCTGTACCCACCTGGGTGCTCGAGGCACTCGTCCAGCGAGGACGTTTAATGCGCCTCCAACGGTGATCACCGCGCCTCGGGGAAGCCTCTGCGCTGCTGACTGAGCCCAGAGCTCCTGTTTGGGTGATCCGAGAGCTGCAAACACGATATCAGGCTCTTGCCGCGCGACATGGCCAATGACTTGACCCCACGCATCCTTCTCGAAATAACCGTGATGCGGACGCAACCAGTGGACAAGCTGATATCGACGACTCAGTTCGTCAACGAGTTGGTCAACCTCCTCCGGCCTGGCTCCCACGAAGATCACCCTGATCCCATGCGTCCGATGGTGAATCAACAGGTGATGAACCAGATCCACCCCCGTGACGCGCTGTCTGACTGGCACACGAGCTAGACGGGCAAGCCAGAGCAACGCCTGTCCATCGCAGAGACACTGGTCTACGTTTGCGAACGCGTCGCGGAGTTCCTGGTCGTCCTCCACAGCGACGAGATGTTGAATGTTCGCCGTGTAGACCCGAACGGCAGGTCCAGTGGGCAGTCTGTCGACGATCCAGTTGACCGCTTCTTGGAGACCGAAGGTGTCGACCAAAAGCGACCCGAGGAGTGCTGTTCTCCTAGTCAAGCTGTTGCACCAAGCTGGCGATTTGGCGGGCTGTCCGGCTCCAGGTATAGTGTGCCAGAACGGTGCGTCGTGCTTCTTCGCACATTGAACGGTGCGGTGATGACATAAGCCGTCGGATTGCCTCGACCAGACCGCAGATGTCACCGCTCGTGTACAGCAAGCCATTGACTCCAGAGCGGATGACGGTCTGCGTACCGCCAGCGCCGCTGGCGATCACGGGACAGCCCAGGTACATCGCCTCCAGGACACAAGTGGGAAGCCCTTCCTTTGCTGAGGGGAGAACGAGGCCAGCGGCAGCGCGATACAACCCGACCAACTCGCCCAATGAAATGTTTCCTATGAAATGCATGCGTGAAGTGACGCCAAGCTCGGTTGCGCGCTTTTCAGCGGCGTGACGTCCCCCGGCATCGATGCCGACCACAAGCAGGTTGAGGTTTGTTTCCGGCAGCCTCGCGAGCGCCTCCACCAGATCGGGGAGGCGCTTGATCCGATCAACCCGCCCGACGAAGAGGAGGAAAGGAAGCGGATATCGAGGAGTAACGGGGACAGTGGTATCCAGCATCTCAGTGTCGATTGCGTTTGGCACCAGAACCAGCTTGTGCGATGGACAACCGAGGCGGAGTGCATCAGCGTAATCCACTTCCGTCAACGCTATTACTCGCGTGGCCAGGCGGAACGTTATGCAGCCGAGCGACTGATCAAAGAACCACTTTAGGACTCTTCTGATACCACTGCGAGATGGGTAGAAACAATGTGGCGTGAAGAGGGCGGGGATACGCATCCACCTTGCTACAGCCAAGGCCACCAAGGCGTACAAGCTGCGCGCAGCATGTGCATGCACGAGAGTGGGTGCCTCTCGCTTGAGGACACGTGGCAGGGACCAAATCGGTACTGCATAGCGGTACTGAGTCCGGGATGCGGCGGAATCCAGGGCAACTTGCCGGGTGATGACGACCGGTTTGTAGCCGAGGCCCACCAACGCAGCAGCCAGTCGGTCAATGTGAATCTCCACACCTCCCAGGCTCGGCAGGCTCGACCGGTGCACGATTGCGATACGAGGCACCGTCACGCCGAGTGTTCCCAGAGGTCCTGGAGGCATCCAGAAAGGGTCGTGGACGGTTCCCAAGTCCCGGTGCTGACCAGTCGGGACGTATTCCCAACGAGCACGGGGCGGTCGGAGGGCCGGAGACGGGCATCGTCTAGTACAGTTGTGAGAGGGAGGCCGGAGATTCGGCGCAGTTCATCCAGAACCATCTCACCGGAATGGCCGACGCCGGTAGCCACGTTATACCTCCCGGGTGGAAACAACCCCTGGGCGGCTCGCACACAGGCTGACGCCACATCCTTGGCGTGCACGTAGTCGCGCACTGCCAAAAGGTTCCCTACGGGAATCCGCGGTCCTCGTCGTGCGTTGGCGATCAGCTCCGGTACGAAATGGGGATTTGTGTCGCCAAGCCCGAGCACATTGAAGAGCCGAAGGATATACAGACTGAAAGCGCCCCCCGCTGCGAAGGCTTCGAGAATCGTCTCTCCTGCGATCTTGGACATGCCGTACACGTTGCTGGAGCCCAAGGGGTCCAGTTCTGCGTGTGGCTTGACTTGAGGGGCATAGACGTCGGCTGTGGACGTGAATACTACGCTACGAACGTTCATTGTGGCAGCTGTCCTCGCCACCACCAGCGTTCCTCCAACATTCGTTTCGAGGGTCTCATGCGGATGCTCAATGCACCATGGGATGAAGTGGTGCGCGGCCGCATGGATAATCACGTCAGGATGATGAGCCAAGCACGCTTGGCGCAGGTCAGCGCCGTTGCAAACATCACCCTCGAACACTTTCACGTTCTGTGCGAGCGAGGAGCGCTTGCCTCGGAGAAAGTTGTCGTATACAGCCGGTTCGCCCCCGTCAGCTAGCGCAGCGCGGACGATGTACGGGCCTATGAAGCCAGCTCCTCCGACCACGAGGATTCTCACGGGGTCATCCCTTGGGGAGAACCGCGCCCGAGTCGTGAATCCTCGGTTGAGTTCCAAGCTCCACGGAGGGTTGCGCCAGTCAGCATGAGCAACGCCGATGATCCGGTGAAGGCGAACAGGTTCTCACTGAATAGGGAGAGAACGGTTCGCATGAACAGAACGGCCATGAGTGCAGTTGCGCTTGCGTCGAGTGCAGCAAAGCGCCGAGCGCGATTCAGTTGTCGGACCGCTCGCAGTAGCAGCCAAGCAAGCAGGATGGCGCCTGCCCAGCCCACCTGTGTGGCGATTGAGAAATAGGCGCTCTCCCCGACGCCCGGTGTAGCGAGTTCGAAGAGCGACTTCGACCAAAAGCCGCTTGTGCCTAATCCCATTCCGAATGGGAGACCGGCAACCACTGCAGCACCCGTCAGAAGGTATAAGAGGTGGACGCGAGTAGAGCCGTACTCTAACGAGGTGAGTGTCCCGAACGCCAGGCGTAGTTGTGATCCAAGGCCGAGCAAAAAGGCACTCCCGATGCTCAGCAGCGCGAGAACAACGAGAAACAGCCATGTGCGGGGAGAAGCGCGTTGCCTGTGGAGCACAATGACCATGGCTGCACTTCCGAGCACAGTGAGAACAGCCTCGCGGCTCACCGTTGCGAAAGTAGCAGCGGCTGAAGCGGCTGCCCAGATTAGCATTCCGCGCCCGGCGCGAAGGGTTGACCTTTCCAGTCCCAGACTGAGCAGTACCACTGTACCGAGTGCCAGGTTGGCGCCTGCGGAGAGTGCGTCACCATACAGGGTGACGAGTCTGCGCGCGCCGAATGCGAAATGGTTTGCGTTCAGACCACCAATCACGTTTAAGTAGGGCTGCAGGCCTTTTACTCTTAACAGGTAGTCACCCTCTCCTACGACGTCGGTCCAGAAACTGATCGGCATAGCGTAACGCTCAATGAGGCCGAAGACAGACCCAACCACTGTAACAGCGATCATTGCCAATAGAAGTCGCCCCCTATCACGCTCACTGTGCACCGTGGCCCATCCGCAAATCAGGAGGAGCGCCGGGCTGGCGAGGTAACGAAGGCCGATGAGTCGCGCTGTAAGAAACGGTCCCATGGGCAGGATGAAGTACAGAAGGAGGAGTCCCAGGAGCACTCCACCTGGCCACAGCACCCGGACAGCTGTCCGCAGGTTGTTTGGCGATTGATAGCAGATGGTCAGCAGCGTAATCAACAGAATCACTTCTTTGAAGAGAAGGAGTACCTGGGCGCTTGACGCGTCGATCGCGCCCAGGTGGAACAAGAGAGGCAGAAGAAAGTTCTGCAGGGCCGAGACCCACAAGATCGCTATGCAGGCAATGTGGGGACGGCTCGCGATCATGGCGGCCGCGACTGTCATGAGGGCACCCCACCCAATCGCGGTGAACTCCATCAGCTCCTCCGGTCCAGCCAGTCGGTCACTCGCTGAGCTGCGGAGCCAACATGCCAGATCGCGGTTTCACACAGGAGTTGTCGTCGGGTAGTAATCCATTCCTCCCTGTTATTGTTGACCTCTTCAGCCAAGGCGATGACCTCGGCGGGACTCGTCGCTCGTGGGACAACGGGTGGCAACGCGCGAGCGACTTGGGCGTCCAACGTCGGTGGACAGAAAGCGCAAGCGGGAGTTCCGAGTAGTATCGCTTCGACAAGTCCAGTCGTGGGGGTGGCTACCACGAAGTCGGCCTCGCGCACTGCATCCCGCAGACCCCGCGCCCCAGGGCTCTCGATTTGAAGGGATTGAATTCGCTGGAAGGCTTGAGTCCCAGTCGAGTCCGACGGATGTAACCGTAACGTCACACGAAATCCGGCACGGGCGGCTAGAAGAGAGCGGGCGAGCTCTCCCACGTCGTGTCTAACGCGCGGGTTCAGGTCTGGAGTGACAGGTTGTCCTAGAAGCAGGATCCTGTTTCGCGGCCCGGTGGGGATCGGAGTCGGCCGCAAATCAGCATAGGTATCAAAGCGGGGACAACCGAGCGATACGGTTTCTGTGTCGCCGGTACGGAAGAATGTTTCGTAGTAAGGCCCCCAGACGCCATACCAAGGCGCCAACGGCGGCGTTTGTTCACGTGAGGGTATTCCGTGCTGCAAGGTTAGCCTGATGGTTGAGCGTGGGGCGGCGGTGCTGACGGCGGCAACGGATGTCGGAAAGTCGTTGTGAAACACCATCTTCTGCGGCCAGGTCACCGCTTCACTCAGCCGTCGACACAGGGTGTGGAATCTGAGGAAGAGGGCAGTTGCAAGCGACCCTAACCATCGGGGAGTGGTCCCTGTGAGTGCAAGAGCGTCGAGCAATGCTGATGAATCAGCCCTTGCCTCGCGGAACTCACCGAGAGTCGGCCGTCTGCTGAAGCCGGTGAGATCTACGATTTGTTGCGACGGCTCCATCGCATCCTGGCCAAGCAGCCGGAGAGCTTCCGTAGCCCCAGGGAGAACCCAGAATTGCGTCCTGGCCCCCCGCTTCCGTACTTCATTCTCTACCGGCTTCAACGTTCCCAGCCCGGCAGGCTTTGGATACTGAACGACAAAGACGACATCCGCTAGATCGAAAGTCACGCCCCGCTGGGGGGGTGTTGCCCTTGCACGCCACAGGTCGCGTAGCAGGTACGCTCGGGCAGCGAGCGAGGGAGCACCAGATCGCAAGGCTTGCCACCAGAGAAAGTACAAGTCGGATCGCAGCGCTCGAAACGCCGGACCGAGCGATTCGATCTCTGGCGAATGCAGCCGCTTCCAGACTTCAATGGGTTCAAAGCAGGTGCTAGCCACGTTTGCGGCCTAGAACGTAGAGGAATAGGCTCTCCCGTCGGCGCAGAGCGAGCTGCCACAGTCTAGCAAGAGGAGGAATCGACAGCAGCTTCGCCAGCCAGATCAGCCGTTGAATCCGACTTGGGGGCTTCGCGATGACCTTGTCGGTGGGGACGCCGCCAAGCGCCTGAGTTCCTTTAAAGAGACCGAGGCTTAGAATGCGTGGCCACTCATATGCTCCGAAGGGACCTTCCAGGAGATGGTGTGCAACGATAGTTTCGATGCCGTGTCGCTCAAATTCCAATTGCAAACCACGATGTGTCCAACGTGTCAGATGGTTCGGTGGAAAGTCATGGGGATTGCTGCGCCCGTAGTGCCGGTCCCGATTGGGGACTGACACGGCCAAGTACCCACCGGATTTCAGGAGTCGGCTTGCTTGCTGAAAGAAGGCAGCTGGATCGGCCAGGTGCTCAAGCACCTCGAAGCACGTGATGACATCAAGGGTTCCATCCTCAACAAGCTCTCTGAGGGCGTCGAGCCCCACTTCATAGATTGGTGTGTCAGCGGGTAACCTCGCTCTGGCGATAGCCGCGGCCTCTCGGTCGAGCTCTAGGCCTGCGACTCGATAATGGCTCCGAGCGCAATTCAGGAAGAGTCCATCGCCACAACCCACGTCGAGAAGCTGTCCGCCTTGAGCTGGCAGGCGCCGCAGGAAATCGCGCTGGGACGCAAAGAGTTCTAGGCGGTGGGTGTGATATTGGCGCCGATACGAATAGATGGGTGAGAGTCTCTCATAGAAGTCTCTTCCGGGATGCTGCATTGGGTGCGCGAACTCTAGATCGCATGACCTGCAGTACAAGAGGCGATAGGGTCCATCGAGAACGGTCTTACACGGTGTAAGGTCGCTTCGCTGGCAAAGGGGACAAGCCGGCATCTTGAATGGCCCTGGCTCCTTGGCCGAATCATCCGGAGGGATCAAGGCGCTCATCGTTTCAGCCTAATGCGACCTTGGCGCGACTTCTCAGGGCCGTCTGGGGTTGACTCCATCACCCTACGACTGGTAGCCCGATTTAACTTGCCTGACGAGGCTCGCAAATCGTTCAGGCCCAAGCAAATCCGATAGCCACATCCGAGTTCGAGCGCGAGCCACCCAGTATCGTGGGTGTCGAACCCGGGACGCGATGTGCGCCCGCGTAAGCTTACGCTCGGATGCGACAACGCTTGGGTTGAGGTCCAACTCCTTCAGAGGGGCGCGTTTCGCAACCGCCAGAACCGCTACGGGTGATGCGCGGTGCTCGATCTGGTTGATGTGAATCACCCGGAACCCTGTAGACTCGAGATACCACTTCAGTGTGAGCGGCGAAAAGGTGTGCGTATGTGCCACATGGAACATGGAGAGCCCATGCCACCCGCCACGCAGGTTAGGTACCTCGACGATGAAAGAACCCCCCTCCGCCAGAACGCTGTGGACGCGCGTGAGGAAAGCCTTTGGGCTGGGCATATGCTCCAGTACATGGAGCGCCACTGCGTGAGTGAAGGGCGTCTCGTGCCGGAATTGTTCAAAGGTCTGCTGGCGAACGTCGAGGTTCAGTTCGTTGGAGGCGAATGAGGCATATTTCGCATCTGGCTCGACGCCGACGAAATGGCCTGCTGGAAATGTCTTGCGAAGGGCAGCGAGGAAAACGCCAAGACCACAACCTATATCTAGCACCCTTGGAGCGGTACCCAGGAACTCGCGTAGCTCGCTGATTCTCCAGCCAGCCCGGTCCCATTCTCCGCGCCACTTGATATACCGTTCGTCAATTCTGTTGATAGCCTGGTGGGTATACAGCCGCCGGTAATCCGATTCGTAGAAGTTCGCATACCAGCTGGGCCGCGGTCGCGGTGAGAAGAACACGAGGCTACAACGTCGACACTGCACCGTTGGCAGTGGAAGGCCGAAGTAGTCGCAGGGTAGAAGCTGCTCGAGATCCTCTGACCCACAAAGGTCACATGGGTTGGGCTCGAGTTCGCCTATGCTGATCATCTCTGATCATCTTGGCTAAGGATCCTGAGGCTCAAGGGTCCCAGGGTCGCGGCTGCGAATCCCAGCGCCAGGCCGAGACATGCCCACGCCAGCCTTCTCGGGGTCGAGCGGCGTAACGGTGGGATCGGGGGCTCCAGCAAGGTGAGCGCGGGCACGTCTCGTACCTCCGCGAGGCGCGCACGTTCTAGTTGCTGGACAAGGCCAGTGTACCAAGCAGCGGCCAAGTCGGTCTGACGCTTCAGGGTGGCCTCGCGGAGCATCAGCCGTGGTGAACTCCGGAATTCTTTGTTCGTCTCATAGAAAACCCTTAGGGAGTCTTCGTTTGCACGCACGGTCATTTGCGCTGAGTCCACCTCGCGTTCCAGAAACACCTTTTCGTTCCTCGCCCTCGTCACCCTCAACTCGCGGTTATAAAGCTCGATCGCGCGAACCAGGCGTTTGGCAAGATCGGTGGCGAGGTATGAAGACGTGGCTGTAACTTGGATGGTGACAATACCAGTGCGCATGTCAGCGGACGCATCAATCATCTTCCGGAGTCGCGTGACCGTGCGCAGCTCGACTCTGTCCTTATCTTCGCCGGATATCCCTAGAAGTTCGGGAAGGGGTCGGAAAGGGTTGGAGGGACCGATCCTAAAGGTGTCACGCACCAGTTGAACAAGGACGAGGTGCGAGTTTGCCAGTTCGGTATAGAAAAGCGGGGAGGATGTCTCACCACCGCTAAGAAAGCCCAGTTCCGTGGCCACCCCGAGGAGACCCGCTGGTAGACCGCCTGAGGCACTGTTGGGCGAGTCAACCACGAACCTTGCGTCGGATGCGTAGGTCGACGGGATCAAAAGCGAGACCATACCGAAGAGGGCGCTACCGCCGAGAGCCGCCTTTACCACGTGACTCCAGCGATGCCAAGCAGCCCCTGCGAACTTTCGGTGGTCGGGTGAAAGCCAGCTCATGGGAACCTCTCCGCGTGCCCACGGCGCTTCATCGCCTCACCACCACAATGATCGCGATCGTGCTCGCCAGGATCTGCGCCACCGCCCCGAACAGCGACACATAGTCCGTCTTCTTCTGATTGGGGTCCTCGGCGGGCACGGTGACCTCCGAGCCCGGGCCCGGTTGGGGATCGCTCGTGCCGAAGAGAGTCTTGTGGCGGGTGCGGACTTCGCCGTTCGCAAAGCGGACGCTGGTATTCCCCTTGTCCGCGTGCTGCGCATAGCCGCCGGCCGCCGAGATGTAGTAGGACAACCCCGCCCCCTGCCTCCACAACACGCTCCCCGGCGAGTTCACCGCCCCCGATACCTTGACGCTCGGCGTGTACTCGGGGATGCGGATCGAGTCGCCCGGCTGGAGGATGATGTTGTAGCGGGAGGTCGTGTCGGCGAGCGCGCGCCGTAGGTCCACGTTGATGCGCCCCACCGCGTTCAGCGACCGGAAGAACCTGATCCCCTCACCGTACGCTTGCGGGGTCACGCCCCCAGCCCGCGCCACGACGTCGGACAGCCGATCGCTCTTGGTCTTGAGCGAGTACGTGCCCGGGAACCGCACCTCGCCGATGATCGTCACGGTGCGCTGGAAATCGAAATCCGGCTGCTTGAGGATCAGCACGTTGTCGTACGGCTCGAGTGCCACGTCCGGGGCGCCGCGGGCAGGGAAGGACACTCCCGGTGGGCCGACGTAGCGACCGGCCGAGTCGCGCTCGAAGAGGTACGTCGAATCGAGCGGCACGCGCAGCGTCGTCGCCAGCTCGCCGTGCGAGCGGTCGGTGGGCATCCGCGCCACTTCGGCCTCGCGCAGGTCCGCGCCGATCGCCGGACCCCGCGCCAGCAACATCAGATCCCGCAACGTCATCCCCGCGCGCCACGGATACGCCCCCGGCTTCTTCACCATCCCCGCAATCGCCACGTAGTACTGGCCCGTCAGCCCGGGGATCGAATCCACCACCACCGAGTCACCGTCGATCAGCGACACCGCCGGAACGGCTACGCCACCGACGCCCTCGGGCGGACGCACCTCTCCACGCTCGCGCCCGGCGGGATCCTGGACCGGCGCGAGCGGCGCGAGGCTCACATCGATCACCGCACGCGGTGGCGTTCCCGGCCCACGCTGCGCCGCCCCCAGGATGCGATGCACCGTGACGCGCTTCATCTGCGCGTTGGGAGCGAATCCTCCGGCAGCCCTGAGCAAGTCGGTCAGCGTCTCGCCGGTGCGCAGCTCGTAGATCGCGGGGCGCGTCACGGCACCCGTGATCTCCGCGCGGATGCCGTGCACCGGCACGAACACCACGTCTCCGGTCTGCAACCGGATATCGTCGTGGGTGTCGCCGCGCAGCAGGTAGTCGTATAGATCGAAGCTCGCGACGGGCTTGTCGCCGCGACGGACTTCCACCGCCCGCAAGTTCGCCCGCTCCGTCACCCCGCCGGCGGCGTACAGCGCCGTCATGACCGTACCAAGCGAGCTGATTAGATACGCCCCCGGCTGAGTCACCTCACCCACAACGAACACTTGGTTAGCGCGAACGTTTGCCACCGACATGTCGAAACGGGTAGTAGCGCCCGGGGAACGCCGTACACCCGAGTAGACCTTGCCCAAGCGGTCGTAGAGCACATCGCGGAGCTGCTCCAACGTCAAGTTCGAGACAAAGACCTGTCCGACTTGTGGGATGAGGATGAATCCCTCTCGCGTGACCTGAAATGTGTAAGCCTGCTCCACGTCTCCGGTCAGTATCAGCACCAGGACATCTCCGGGGCCCAGCCGGTAGTCGGGGGGAACTGGTCCGGACAGCAGCGGCAGGAATTGGGTGGTTGCGCGGCGGAATGCGTCGACACCGAATATCCTGCTAGGTGTACCGCCGAGCCGCGCTCGAATCAGGCCGGTGTCTACAGGGAGGATCGTTTCTTCTACAGCTGGCAGCCCGAGAGCCTGTATGGCTTGCAATTCAAGCACTCCAGGGGTGCCCTGCACTTGTCCTGACGACAACGGACCCAGGTAGGCATCAAGGAGCGTCGAGGGATATCCAGTCGCCGCGAGCCGCGCTCGGACCTGCTCAGCCGTCATGCCCGACTGTTGGACTCGCTGCCGGATGACGTCAGCGAGACCCGGGTTCTGTTGTATCGCCTGCTGCAAAGCAGCCTGCGATTGAGCCGGCGGAGGTGGATTCTGCGCGCCTGCGAGGACAGGTGTTAGGAAAAGGCCCAACACAGGCGCAGCCCAACGGGCTCTGCGGAATAGAGAGTGGGAGTTGCTCGTCACGTTCAAATCCGGCTTTCCTCAAGGGCGAAAGAAAGTCAGGGCGCGAAAGATGCTGGCTAAACTATGGTCGGTCAAGCGATTGGGAAGA
>WNFW01002951.1_pt1 | contig 22158 bp, 15 predicted proteins | sample 5400131 | NCBI WGS metagenome assembly WNFW01 (sample SAMN13153362, study PRJNA577476) | soil metagenome | isolation source: 20 cm soil or saprolite under grassland replicate 1 | place: USA:California | collected 2016-06-15 | reverse complement strand
GGATCTTGGTCGCGTCGCGCCGCCCCTGGGACTCGGACGCCTTGGCGACCTGGTCGTAGGTCACGTAGGTCGCGAGCCCCTTCTCCGCCGCGACTTTCGTCAGCGCCGCCGTCAACGTCGTCTTCCCATGATCGACATGACCGATCGTGCCGACGTTTACGTGCGGCTTGGTACGCTCGAATTTGGCTTTAGCCATGGAACCCTCTAAAAAAAGAACTACGTTGCACACCATCGTTGCACAAAATCGTCAAGCAACAGCGTCACGCAAGACCGTGATACCGAATACGTCTCCGCGCGACGCCTTTGCGTGACGCCTTCGCGCGACGGTTTTGCTCGACGCCGTCTGGTCTACCCTTTCACTTTCGACACAATCTCTTCTGCTTTGGCCTTCGGCACTTCCTGGTAGTGGCTAAACTGCATGCTGTAAATCGCGCGGCCCTGGGCACGCTCGCCGCCACCACCTGCGCGTCGGCGCGCTGGGTCATGCCGCCGATCTTGCCGCGGCGGCTCGACAGGTCGCCGATCACGTCCCCCATGTAGTCGGAGGGCGTCACCACTTCGACGTCCATGATGGGCTCGAGCAGGACGGGGTGCGCCTTCCGGGCCGCCTCCTTCACGGCCATCGACCCGGCGATCTTGAACGCCATCTCGCTTGAGTCCACGTCGTGGTACGACCCGTCCACCAGCTCGACCTTGACGTCCACCATCGGGTAGCCCGCGAGCACGCCGTTCTCGAGCGCTTCCTTCACCCCCTGCTCCACGGGGCCGATGTACTCGCGCGGGATCACGCCGCCGACGATGTTGTCCTCGAACACGAACCCGGTGCCCGGCTCGCCCGGCTCCATGTTGATCACCACGTGGCCGTACTGGCCGCGGCCGCCCGTCTGGCGGATGAACTTACCCTCGACGTCCTCCACCCGCTTCCGGACCGTCTCGCGGTAGGCCACCTGCGGCCGCCCCACGTTGGCATCGACCTTGAACTCGCGGCGCATGCGCTCGACGATGATCTCGAGGTGCAGCTCCCCCATGCCGCTGATGATCGTCTGGGCGGTTTCGGCGTCGGAGTGGACGCGAAACGTCGGGTCTTCCTCGGAGAGCTTCTGCAGCGCGATGGAGAGTTTGTCCTGGTCGGCCTTGGTCTTGGGCTCGATCGCGACCGAGATGACGGGCTCGGGGAACTTCATCGCCTCGAGGATGATGGGGTGCCCCTCGTCACACAGCGTGTCGCCGGTCTTTGTGTCCTTGAGCCCGATCGCGGCCGCGATGTCGCCCGCGCGCACTTCCTCGATCTCTTCACGCTTGTTGGCGTGCATCTGGAGCAGCCGGCCGATGCGCTCCTTGTGATCCTTGGTGCTGTTGTAGATGTAGGAGCCGGCGGCGAGCACGCCCGAGTACACGCGGAAGAACGTCAGTTTCCCGACATAGGGGTCGGTCATGATCTTGAAGGCGAGCGCCGAGAATGGCTCCTCGTCCGCCGCGTTGCGGGTTGCGTGCGTCGCGTCGTGGTGCGGCAGGTGCCCCTGAATCGCGGGAACGTCGAGCGGCGACGGCAGGCAGTCCACCACCGCGTCGAGCAGCGCCTGGACGCCCTTGTTCTTGAACGCAGCGCCGGCCAGCACCGGCACGACCTTACCGGAGATCGTCGCCTTGCGCAGCACGGTGCGGATCTCGTCTTCCGTGAGCTCGTGCTCTTCGAGGTACTTGTGCAGGATGGCGTCGTCCTGCTCGACGATCGATTCCAGCAGGTGGTGCCGCATCTCCTTCACCTTGTCCTTCAAGGCAGCCGGGACCGGTCCTTCCACGTACTTCTTGCCGAGCGACTCGTCGTCATACACGATCTCCACCTGACGGACCAGGTCGACGATGCCGGTGAATAGCTCGCCCGAGCCGAGCGGCAGGTGGATCGGCACGACGTTGGCGCCGAGCCGCTCACGCACCATCTTGACGCACATGTCGAAGTCCGCGCCGACGCGGTCCATCTTGTTCACGAAGATGATGCGCGGCACGTGATAGCGGTCGGCCTGGCGCCACACCGTCTCGGTCTGCGGCTCGACCCCGCCGACGGCGTCGAGCACCGTGATCGCCCCGTCCAGCACGCGCAGGCTGCGCTCCACCTCGACGGTGAAGTCCACGTGCCCGGGGGTGTCGATGATGTTGATGCGGTGCTGCTCGCCGCGGCGGGGCCAGAAGGCAGTGGTGGCGGCGGAGGTGATGGTGATGCCGCGCTCCTGCTCCTGCTCCATCCAGTCCATGGTGGCGGTACCGTCATGGACCTCGCCCAGCTTGTACGTCCGGCCGGTGTAATACAGGATGCGCTCGGTCGTAGTCGTCTTCCCGGCATCGATGTGCGCCATGATGCCGATGTTGCGAATCCGGTCGAGCGGCGTGGTTCTGGGCATCGCGTTCCTTTACTCAGCAAAAACGCGGGGCGACCGTGGCGCCCGTCGTCCGGGCCGGTCTCGCTCCGCCATCATCGGGGGACGTCAACCCCTCGATGCAGGATCCTTTGCAGCAGGGTCCCGTGTTGGGGCACGCCACTGGCGTGCCCGTACGGTGTCAGCCTACCACCGGTAATGCCCGGTTGGCTTCCGCCATCCGGTGCGTGTCTTCCTTCTTCTTGATCGTCTCGCCCTCGCCTTTCGAGGCGAGGATCAGCTCGGCGGCGAGCCGCTCCGCCATGTTCTTTTCGCGGCGCGCGCGGCTGTACTGGATCAACCAGCGCATCCCCAGCGCCGTGCGCCGCTCCGGCCGCACTTCGACCGGCACTTGGTAGGTCGCGCCGCCCACCCGCCGGGACTTCACTTCCAACGCGGGCTTCACGTTCGACAGAGCCTGCTTGAAGACGTTCACCCCCGGCTGTCCGGTGCGCTGCTCGATCAGATCCATCGCCGAGTAAAACACCCGCTCCGCCAGCGACTTCTTGCCCCGCTCCATCAGGTTGCACACGAACTTGGAGACGGTCTGGCTGTCGTAGCGCGGATCGGGCGGCACGGGCCGCCGGACTGCCTTCTTGCGGCGGCTCACGTCGCGGCCGCCTTGGGCCGCTTGGCCCCGTACTTGGAGCGCGACTGCTTGCGCTCGTTCACGCCCGCGGCGTCGAGCGTGCCGCGGATGATGTGGTAACGCACGCCCGGTAAATCTTTGACGCGCCCGCCCCGGATCATCACGATCGAATGCTCCTGCAGGTTGTGCCCTTCGCCCGGGATGTATGCCGTCACCTCGAACCCGTTCGTCAGCCGGACCCGCGCGACTTTGCGCAGCGCCGAGTTCGGCTTCTTGGGTGTGGTCGTGTACACCCGTGTGCACACGCCGCGCTTCTGCGGATTGCCGCGCAGCGCGGGCGCCTTTTCCTTCTTCTCGACGTCCCGGCGGCCGTGCCGGACGAGCTGATTGATGGTCGGCATACGCTCCGCTAAAAAGTTGCCAAATAGACTTCCAAAATAGTCGCGCGTTTGCGCTTAGGGCAACCCCCGGGGCCCGGTTGCGGGGTCGTTGCTCCGGAGCTATATGCACTGCTCTGCCCCTCCGGAGTTTGCCCAATGCGTCCCGCGCTCCTCGTCTCGCTCCTGGTCGTGTCCGCCGCGTGCACCATCCGGGTGATCCAGCCGGCCCCGGCGGCGGTCTCCGGGGGGGGCCCCAAACCCGACAGTGCCAAGAAAGACCTCCCCTGGAAGCCCTTCGCCGAGGTGACCAAGGACGCGCGCGTGCAGACCGGGCTGTTCACCGTGTATCTCAAGCGGGAAAGCGCCTACCTCGCGCTCAAGCCGGAGCAGCTCGACCGCGACTACCTCATGGTCACGGACTTGTCCCAGGGGATCGGCGAGCTGGGCATCGACGGCGGCAGCGACATCCGCTCCGACCTGATCCGGTTCCACCGGGCCGGCGACCACGTCGAGCTGTGGGTGGTGAACCCCTACGCCACGGCGACGCCCAACACGCCGATGGCGCGCACCGTCGCCTACTCGTTCGGGCACTCGGTGGCTCAGTCGTTTCCGATCGCCAGCATCCGCGACACCACGAACGACCTGCTCGTCGATCTCGTCCCGTTCCTCGTGTCCGACTGGGCCGATCCGGCCCGATGTTCGACAAGGAGCGCTCCAGCTTCCAGTCGCTGCGGGTGTTCCCGACGAACACGGAGGCCGAGGCCCGGCTGACGTTCCGGACGAGCCGGAGCCTCGGGATGGATATGGTCCCGGACTACCGCTGGATCCCCGTCGGCGTTCACTACTCGATCCTCGAGCTGCCCGCGACGCCGATGCGCCCGCGGTACGCCGACGACCGGGTCGGCTACTTCGTCTCCGCCATGAAGGACTTCTCGCGCGATACCGCGGAAAGCTTCTTCGTCCGCTATGTGAACCGCTGGCGGCTCGAGAAGAAAGATCCCAGCGCCGCCGTGAGCGATCCAGTGAAGCCGATCACCTACTATCTCGACCGCACCATTCCGCTCGAATGGCGTCCCTACGTGCGGGACGGGATTCTCGAATGGAACCGGGCGTTCGAGGAGGCGGGCGTCCGTAACGCCATTCAGGTGCTGGACGCCCCGGACGACACGTTGTGGAGCGCCGAAGACGCGCGCTACAGCACCGTGCGCTGGATGGCCAACAACGCTTTCACCTACGCGATCGGTCCCTCCGACGTGGATCCCCGCACCGGGGAGATCTTGAACGCCGACATTCTCGTCGCCGCCTCGTGGATCCAGGCGTGGCAGGGCGAGTACCGCGACTACGCAGGCCCGCAGGCGATGATCCGCGAGGTGTTCCTCGAGGACTCACTCCTCCGGGCGGACCCGAGCGGCCGGCGCTTCCAGCGGCTCTGCTCTTATGGGGCCAGCATGGCGCACTCCGGGGCGCTGCTGCGGGCGACGCTCGCCGCGAGCGGCGCGATCGCTCCCGGCGGCCCCGTGCCGCGGGAGTTCATCGGCCAGGCGCTGAAAGAGCTGGTGATGCACGAAGTGGGGCATACGCTCGGACTGCGGCACGACTTCCGCGGCACCGCCGGCATCCCCATGGACAAGCTGTTCGATCGGGCGTACACCGCGACGCACGGCACGTCGGCGTCGGTCATGGACTACAACCCGCCGGCCATCGCCCTGGACCGCAGCAAGCAGGGGGACTATTACTCGCGCACCATCGGGACCTACGACCGCTGGGCCATCACATACGGATACGCCACGGTCGCCGGGGGCACACCCGACGCCGAGCGCGCCGGTCTCCGCGATATGGCCGCCCAGGCGTCCGATCCCGATCACGTGTACGGGACCGACGAGGACGCCGGGTTCGCCGCGTACGGCCTCGATCCCACGGTGACGCGGTACGACCAGACGTCCGATCCGCTCGCCTGGGCCAAGGACCGCGCGACGCTCGTGAATCGGTTGTTCGATTCCCTGGAAACGCGCCTCGTGGCGGCGGGCGACGGCTACCCCAAGCTGCGGCGCGGCTTCCGGGATCTGTTGTTCGAGCGCTGGTACGCGACGCTCGTCACCACCAAGTACCTGGCGGGCGCATACACGTCCCGCGATCACCGCGGTGACCCGAACAACCGGCCGCCGTTCGTGGCGGTGTCGGCGGCCCGGCAGCGGGATGCGCTCGCGTTCATCGCCGATGCCGGGTTGGGCGAGAACCTGTATCGCTTCCGGCCGGAGCTGCTCAACAAGCTCGCCCCCGAGCGGTGGTGGCACTGGGGTGTGAACCCGTTCAGCGAGGGACGGATCGACTTCCCGCTGCACGACTGGGCGCTCGCGTTCCAGGGGACGCTGGTGCGGCTGCTCACGGACCCGCAGGTGCTGTCACGGGTGCGGGACGCGGAGCTGCGGGCGGAGACCCGGAACCAGATGGTCACGATCCCCGAGGTCCTGACGACCCTCACCGCCAGCGTCTGGGCCGAGGCGGGTCTCCAAGGGTCCCAGCGCGCCCGCAACACCACGTCCATCCGCCGCGACCTGCAGCGCTTGTATCTCGCCCGGCTGCTGCAGATCGTGGTGACCCCCGAGCCCGGCATGCCGGAAGACGCGCGTACGGTGGCGCGGGCCACACTCGTGAGCCTGAGCGCGGCCCTGGGTCGGGCGCTCGTGCCCGCCAACGAGCTCGACGGGTACACGCAGGCCCACTACGCCGACTCGCGCCAGCGCATCGAGCAGGCTCTCAACGCGCAGGTGGTGCAGCCGCTCGGCCCGACGGCCACGCCGCGCTAGGAGGACGGAGGGGGGGCCCAACACGACGGCGCCCGGGATCGCTCCCGGGCGCCCTGTCTTCTCCCAGGCCGAATCGTGCGGGTGCGTCGCTGGAGGAACTCGACCGCCGCATCCCGCTCGGCGTGGCACCGTGCCCGGCGGTCGACGGGAGGTTCCTCCCCCGGATCTTCGGCTGGATGGTGCACGTCATGTCGTTCGAGGGGGATGACCCGCGCTTGATCTGGGGAGACGTCGAGCACGCCCACACGCGATGACGTCCGCCAGGCGGTAGGTGCCGGGGTCGTGGTCCTTCGGCGCATCCCTCCCTAGAAGCCAATACCAACGTGTGCAAGCAGGCCGTGCTGATCCCTGCCGGGGTCCCTTGTTACCGGATCCGGCGCTCGGCTCAGCCACATCCATCCCAGGCCGCAAGTCGCTGCCACGCGGCCGCCGACCAGTCGGCCACCCACCTCAAACTGCAGTCCTCCCCGAACCCCGTCGTCGGGGCCCTCCACCATGACGCTCACGAGCGGCCCAGCCTGCGCGTACAGTCTGGGACCCAGGCTGCTCCATCGGGCGCCGGGCATGATGAGCACCGCTCGCGTATCGAACGACGACGGGATGTGCCAGTGCACGAGCGCCATCGTCAACGCTGCCGCGCCGCGCTTACTGAACGGCGTGGCAAACTTGAGCGCGTACGCGGGCTCGACGAACCGCCACGGCCCGGCGACCGGCACCATCCAGTACAGCGCCGGCGTCACCTGAGGTGGTGGTCGCGTCGAGTTCGCGGCTGGGATGGCCGGAGCATAGCCTATGAAGCCGCGCAGTTCATCGTCGAGGGCCATGTCGTCGATGCGCACCAGCCCCTCCACCCGCAGTCCCCAGGCACCCCACACGCGCGCGTGCAGGCCCAGGCCGAACGCGGTCGCCCGCCCTCGGAATGTCCCGCGCGTGCTGCCCGGTACTCGGCTCACTCCGAAGTGGCCGATCCCGATCAGTACGTAGGGGGCGACGCGAGGCCGCCGCATCGGGTAGTAGAGCCCCTCCAAGTGTATGGCCCGACCGCGCAGCCCTTCGAGGTCTGCCCAAAATTGTCCGGTGAGCGTGACGTCGAGGAAGTGATTCAACTCGACCCCGGCCCGAGCGGCGTAGCCGCGGAAGGGCTGATCCCCGCTCGGGTCGAACTCCAGAATGCCCGTTCCCAGGGACACAGTCGGCAGCACCCGGGCGTAGGCTGCGGTGGCTTGCGCAGCGTTCCTCGCCAGCGGCACCGGGGAGAGCGCGAGGACTCCAAGCAGGGTCGAGGCGGCGCGTGCGGAGGGCGTGAGTCCTCCACACCACATGGGATGTGTCTGCACTGGTTACCTCCCTTGTCCCCACTCGGTCACGAGTGGCGGCACATCGTCGACCGCCATTCGTAATCGGCCGTCTTAAGGCTGAACTGACAGTCTCGCTCGTCCTTTGATCTGCAATTGCCCGTTTACGTTCTGGACGATCGCGTGTGTCGCGTCTGAGTAGCTGACGCCGACTTTGGATGCCTCGACCAGGATGCCAACGATGTCGTCATTCTGGGACGCGCTGAAAATGTCCTGGACGGCCTTTATCAGGCTCCTGGCCGCCAAGGCGGGATCATCGAAATAGAAGAACGCGAGCACTGCGTTAGCGGCTTCGACCGCGATGGCCGCTACTGCGCCAATCTGATCGGATAGCTGCTGGGCATCTTTGACGATCACGCATTCGGTGTTGTCGTCCTCCAACACGAGATACACCAGAGCAGAGTCGACCGCTTGTGCTGCGTTGGCCTGATCCTTGCTCGCCAGGAGGACTGCTCCGTACCAAGTGTCGCCATTCTGATCGTAGACGTAGGCAGAGGCCCGGATCCCCGGTTGACCACCGGCCGTCGCGGCGTGTTCACCGGCACACTGCCAGTCGCTCAATCCATTTGCTGCTGACGACCGGCGAGCCAGAGCGTGCACCTCGAACTCGGGATCCCCCATCAAGAACCCTTCATAGTCGCCGGGGATGTACGAGAACGTCATACAGACCCCCGGAGAGCACGTCGGGGGTGGAGGGCCGCCACAATCGGGGTCGCACGGTATAAAGTTGGGGTGCGCGAGACCGTTGGTCGGGCGTTGCGGCTCCGGTCGCGAGAAATCGGTCTCCCTCGGCACGATCCCCAGAGTCGGTGTCGGAGGGGGCACTTGCGCTGACGTCAACACCACGGGTGCGCCTTGGAGGTCAAACGCTACGGGGATCTCGTGGTCTCTGAAGGCCGATGCCACGATCAGATCGGGCCCGCCGGCCCAACTCGCCCAATGCGCCTTCACGGGCATGTAGAACTCGAGATCGATGATGCTGTCGAGCAAGGCGCTCACGCCGTGGGTGGTCAGTCCTGCGGCCGCCGCGATCCCGGCCGTGAAGGGACTGCCGGCCTGCGCGACGAACGGGGCGAAGTGAAGCTTGTGCTCGCGATAGGGCGAGGCATGCAGCTGTTGGTACACATACGTTCGTACTTCGGCGTCGCCCAGCGCTACCGCCACCGCCCGGGTGAGTCGCTCCAATCGAGCGCGCATATCGCTCTCGTTACTGGGTATTCCCGCGACGCTGTAGACCGGTTGCGCTCCTGTCGGGGACGGCGACGTCGGGCGATCGCCGCCGCACGACGCGGCCGCCAGGCCTACGACCGCCGCGACTGACGTCATCCGTGCAACCCGGCGGAATCTGTCCATGACCACCTCCTGCAGCCTACCGCTGCGTCTGGGTGACGTGGTAAGGAGCAAATACGCGGCGGCTCCGCGCAAAATGCACACCGTCGTCCTCCGAGGGCGCCTCGCGCGGTACTGCCGATTGGCAACGGAACTTGCAGGAGTGGCCGGGAGAGAGGTGGCTTGCGCATGTTGATCGACCGCAACAACCCTATGATTCCACGCGCGCGTGGTCGTAGGCTCGATGCAACATCGATGGCCCCACGGGGTCTTCACACTCGGGGGGACGGCACCGGGGTAGTTGTATGGCCGCGGTCGTCGCCGCTCAACGCCAGCCTCGCTACTCGGGGAATGGAGCGCCGCAGATGTGATGCACCCGGACAGTCGCAAGCGCGCGGAGTAAGATGCCCGTGCAGTCTCTCGCGGTCTTGCTCCAAGGCACGTTGCACTGGACCTCGTCGTCGGGGCGCGCGGTCTTGGACGCGCTAGCCGCGTGCGGCGGTGTGTACGGAACCGCGCAGTTTTTCGCCGCACGTCTCGGGCTCCGCGATCGCCATCAGCTGGCCCGCGTTCTCACCCGGGAGGGCCTCCCGCCCCTGGAGGAACTCGCTGCGTGGGTTCGCGCCATAGCCTGGGTGATGCACTCCGAGCAATACCGCACACCGCTCTACCGCCTTGCGAAGCACGCGCAGTTAGATCCGGCCACGTGCTACCGGTCAGTGCGACGGCTGACGGGCGCGAACTGGGGGGACGTCCGGGAACGGGGTGTGGCCTGGATGCTTCAACAACTCCGCGACCGGTGCCCCAAGCGCCACTACGGTGACTCGAGCTCTCGCGCGCCCAACGCTTCCGCAAGATGACGGGATGAGAGGGGCCTGGGGCTGGGACCGTAGTGCCAAGGAGGCACCGACGCGCTGATGGGTCGGGCTCATTCGACGGGCGAGGGGCAGCCCGACGCGCGCTGCAGGCTGAAAATCCGAACCCTGGCCCAGCCCGCTTGCCCCGTCGGAGGATCGACCGCGGGAATTTGCACGCCGCTCGGGTTCCAGATCTATCCACGCAACACCTCCCCCGCCCCCATCTACCGTAACGAGGAGCTGATCCTGCTCCAGGCGGAGGCCTGTACTTCATCGGCAACGCCGCAGGTGCGTTGGCGGACATCAACTTCATTCGGCGGAGATCGGGCGGCCTCGCCCCCGATGCCGGCGCCGTGCCGCTCACGTTGACGGTCAGCGTGATCGCGGGGGTGCTGAGTGGGTTCGGTGCTGTGCGAGAGCTCACATACCCTGAGGGGCAGGGTCTTCAGCACGAGTGCCGCAGTCTGCAACCCTCAGGCGCGACTAGAAATACGACGGCGCCCGGGCTCTCACCCGGGCGCCGCGTCTTACGGTCCAACTGTCCGACGGTCCGACCGTCCGACCGTTCAGTCCGCCTCCACTTCCTCCGGGAACGGACTCGGCACCGCGCCCGGCGTCGGCTCCACCGGCGGCGGCGGGGGTTGGAAGCCTTCGTGGCCGATGATGATGTTCTCCTTGAGCCCCAGCAAGTCGTCCCGGGCGCCGCGGATCGCCGCGTCGGTCAACACGCGCGTCGTCTCCTGGAACGAGGCCGCCGAGATGAACGACTGCGTCGTGAGGCTCGCCTTGGTGATGCCCAGGAGCAGGGGCTCGCTCGTCGCCGGCTTGCCCTCTTTCTTCACCGCCCGCTCGTTGATCTCGCGGAAGGTGAGCTTGTCGACGTGCTCGCCCTCGAGGAACTCGGTGTCCCCCGGGTCGACCGTTTTTACCTTCTGCAGCATCTGACGCACGATCACGCCGATGTGCTTGTCGTTGATCTTCACGCCCTGGAGCCGGTACACCTCCTGCACCTCGTTCAAGAGGTACTCCTGCACCGCCCGGGGGCCCTTGATCCGCAGGATGTCGTGCGGGTTGACGGGCCCCTCGGTGAGACGGTCCCCGGCGCGCACCCGATCGCCCTCGTGGACGCGCAAGTGCTTGCCCGCCGGCACCTCGTACAGCTGCGGCTCGCCCTCTTCGGGGTGGACGTAGATCTCGCGCTTGCCGCGCTTGATGTCTCCGAACCGCACGGTGCCGTCGACCTCGGAGATGGTGGCCGGGTCCTTGGGCCGCCGCGCCTCGAACAGCTCCGCGACGCGGGGCAGGCCGCCCGTGATGTCGCGCGTCTTGTAGGCCTCGCGGGACACCTTGGCGAGCACGAGCCCGGCGTATACCTCCTGGCCGTCCTCGACCGTGAGCTGCGCCCCCTCGGGGATGACGAAGTCACGCAGCCGCTTTTCCTTCTCCCCCTTCTTCTGGATGATCTCGATGTGCGGGTGCAGCTTCTTCTCCCGGTCCTCGATGATCACCCGCTGGCGCCGGCCCGTCAGCTCGTCCAGCTCCTCGCGGACGGTCTCGTCCTCGACGATGTCGACGAACCGGACCACGCCCGCCACGTCGGTCATGATCGGGTTGGTGTAGGGGTCCCAGGTGAACAGCACGCCGTCGCGCGCCACCTTCTGGCCGTCCTGGACCATCAGGGTGGCGCCCAGCGGCACGTGGAAGCGCGAGTGCACCGAGAGCTTCCCCTCTTCGCCCGCCCCGTGTTTCGCCGCCCGCAAGATCAGCTCGCCCTCGTAGCTCGTGACCACGCGCTGCTTATCGGGTGTCTCGACGAAGGTGAGGCGGTCGCCGTACTCGATGACGCCTTCCACCTTGGTCTTGCGCACCGTCTGCTCCGCGATGCGCGCCGCCGTGCCGCCGATGTGGAACGTACGCAGCGTGAGCTGCGTCCCCGGCTCCCCGATCGACTGGGCGGCCAGGATCCCCACCGCCTCCCCCAGATCCACCATGTCCATCGTGGCCAGGTTACGGCCGTAGCACATGCGGCACACGCCGCGCTTCGCCTCGCAGGTGAGCACCGACCGGATGCGCACCGCCTCGATCCCCGCGTCCTCGATGGCCTGCGCGGTCTCTTCGGTGATGAGCTTGCCCGCTTCCACCAGCACCTTGGGCCGCTCGTCCTCGTCGAGCTCGTGCGGATCGGACACCTCGTCCAGCGCCACGCAGCCCACGAGGCGCTCGCGCAGCGGCTCGATGATGTCCTCGCCCTCCTTCAGGGCCGACATCTCGAGACCGAGGATGGTGCCGCAGTCTTCCTCGGTGATGGTCACGTCCTGGGCGACGTCCACCAGGCGGCGCGTCAGGTACCCGGCGTCCGCCGTCTTCAGCGCGGTGTCCGCCAGCCCTTTGCGCGCGCCGTGCGTCGAGATGAAGTACTCGAGCACGGAGAGGCCCTCACGGAAGTTCGACTTGATCGGGCTCTCGATGATCTCGCCGATGCCGCCGGTGAGCTTCTTCTGCGGCTTGGCCATCAGGCCGCGCATTCCGGCCAGCTGCCGGATCTGGTCGCGCGAGCCGCGGCTCCCGGAGTCGAACATCATGAACACCGGGTTGAAGCCGCCCTTGGAGCGCTGCATCGTCTTGACCATCGCGTCGGCGATGTCGTTGTTGGCGTGAGTCCACGCGTCGATCACCTTGTTGTAGCGCTCGCCGAAGGTGATCTGCCCGGTGGCATACGCCCGCTGGAACCGCTCGACCCGCGCCTCGGCGTCGTGCAGCAGCGACGCCTTCTCCGCCGGGATCTCCAGGTCCTCCACTCCGATCGACACACCGCCCATCGTGGCGTAGCGGAAGCCGAACTCCTTCAGGAGATCGAGGAACTGGACCGTGCTGGCCAGTCCGGCCCGGCGGTAGCTCTCGAACACGAGCTCCGACAGGTCTTTCTTGCGCATGACCTGGTTCTGGTAGCCCTGCTCCCGCCGCAGCCCCTCCGGCAGGATGCTGTTGAAGATCACCCGCCCGGCGGTCGTGTAGACCCACTCCCCGGGCGGCTCGCTCCAGTGGTGCAGCGGTGAGTGGTACTCGAGCCGCTTCGTTGCGAGCCCCATGTCGAGCTCGGCCAGGGATGCGAGGCGCGGCGCCCGCGCTTTGACGTCGGCCTGCTCGAAGTCGGCCGGTTCCTTGGTCAGGAAGTAGCAGCCCAGCACCATGTCCTGCGACGGCTCGGCCACCGGCCGGCCGTCGGAGGGCTTGAGGACGTTGTTGGACGAGATCATCAGGAGCCGGGCCTCGAGCTGGCTCTCGAACGAGAGCGGCACGTGCACGGCCATCTGGTCGCCGTCGAAGTCCGCATTGAACGCCGCGCAGACGAGCGGGTGAATCCGGATCGCTTTGCCTTCCACCAGCACCGGCTCGAACGCCTGGATACCCAGGCGGTGCAGCGTGGGCGCGCGGTTCAGCAGCACCGGGTGGTCCTCGATGATCTCCTCGAGGATCTCGTACACCTCCGGTGACTCCTTCTCCACGATCTTCTTGGCCCGCTTCACCGTCTCGGCGATGCCCTTCTCGACCAGCTGATGGATGATGAACGGCTTGAACAGCTCCACCGCCATCGCCTTGGGGAGGCCGCACTGATGCAGCCTGAGCTCCGGACCCACGACGATCACCGACCGCCCCGAATAGTCCACGCGCTTGCCCAGCAGGTTCTGCCGGAACCGCCCCTGCTTGCCCTTGAGCATGTCGGAGAGCGACTTGAGCGGCCGCTTGCCCCGGCCGCGGATCGCCTTGGAGCGCCGGCCGTTGTCGAACAGCGCGTCGACCGCTTCCTGCAGCATGCGCTTCTCGTTGCGGAGGATGACCTCCGGCGCCCGGTGCAGAATCAGCTTCTGCAGCCGGTTGTTGCGGTTGATGACGCGGCGGTACAGGTCGTTCAGGTCCGACGTCGCGAACCGCCCGCCGTCGAGCGGCACGAGCGGCCGCAGGTCGGGCGGGATCACCGGGATCACGTCGAGGATCATCCAGCGCGGGTCGTTGCGCCCCTCTCCCGCGGCGCCCGAGTTGCGGAACGCGTCCACGATCTTGAGTCGCTTGAGCTGCTGCTTCTTGCGGTGCTGGCTCGTCTCGCCCGCGACTGCTTCGCGCAGCTCGTCGGCGAGCTTGTCGACGTTGAGCCGCTCGAGCAGCGCTCGGACGGCGGGCGCGCCGATGTCCGCCTTGAACGCCGCGTCGCCCTCCGTCTTCGCCTTGGTGCGGAGCTCGAGGAAGCGATCTTCGTCGAGCAGCTCCCTCTCCTGCACCTCCTGCTCGCCGGGGTCGATCACCACGTAATTGGTGTAGTAGATCACCCGCTCCAAGTCCCGCAGCGTCATGTCGAGCAGGTTCCCCATGGGGGACGGCAGCGTCTTGAAGAACCAGATGTGCGCCACCGGCACCGCGAGCTCGATGTGGCCCATGCGCTCGCGCCGCACCTTGGACAGCGTCACCTCCACCCCGCAGCGGTCGCAGATCACGCCGCGGTAGCGGATGCGCTTGTACTTGCCGCAGTGACACTCCCAGTCCTTCACCGGACCGAAGATGCGCTCGCAGAACAGCCCGTCCCGCTCCGGCTTGAACGAGCGGTAGTTGATGGTCTCGGGCTTCGTCACCTCGCCCCACGACCACCAGGTCCGCTGGCCCTGCAGCTCCAGGCGCTCGCGCTCCTTCGAGTCGCGCGGCCCGCGGATCTCCTCGGGAGAGGCGATCCGGATCTGGATGTAATCGAAGCTCGAGCTCTTCGGCTCGCGCCCGCTTCGGAAGTCGATCATCGGTTCTCCCTCCCCTTACTCTTCAACGTCCTCGGTGGTGCCCAGGGTGACCTTCAGCCCCAGGGCCTGGAGTTCCTTCACCAACACGTTGAAGGACTCGGGGATGCCGGGTTTCGGCAGGTTCTGCCCCTTGACGATGGCCTCGTACACGCGGCTGCGGCCGTTCACGTCGTCCGACTTGACCGTGAGGATCTCCTGCAGCGTGTGCGCCGCCCCGTACGCCTCGAGCGCCCACACTTCCATCTCCCCGAACCGCTGGCCCCCGAACTGCGCCTTGCCGGCGAGCGGCTGCTGGGTGACGAGCGAGTATGGCCCGATGGAGCGGGCGTGGATCTTGTCGTCCACCAGGTGCGACAGCTTCATCATATAGATCGACCCGACCGTCACGTCCGAGGAGAAGAATTCCCCGGACCGGCCGTCGCGCAGCCGTGCCTTCCCCATCGGGGAGAGGCCCGCCGCCTTGAGCACCTCGTTCACCGCCCGGTCGACGTCCGCCTCGGACTTGGGTCCGAGCAACCCCGCGAGCGCCGGGAACCCGACGGCCTCCAACACCTCGGCCGGCTTGTCGTGCTCCAGGAATTTCTCGATCTCTTTCAGCCCCGCCTTGAAGGCGGCCTTGTCGCTCTTCGGCAGGTCGTCGGCCTCGAGCCGCGCCTGGTGCGCTTCCTGCTCGACGCGGTGTTGCTCGAGCTCCCGCTCGGCCAGCTGCTTCGCCGCGGCCTTGAGGAAGTCGACCACGCGATGATACAGGTCGCGCGTCTCCTGCGAGAGCGCGCGGTGGCCCAGCACGCCGATGCCGGCGGTCGCGACCTCGGGCCGGCCGCCGTTCCCCGACGGCAGCAGCCGCAGGTCCTTGACGATCTGGCGTACCATCTCCGGGTCGAGCTCGGGGAGGCGGACGCCGAGCTGCAGCGCGTCCGCGGCCCAGGTGAGTCCGGCGAGCCGCAGCAGCACGCCGATTTCGGTTTCGTCGGCGCCCTGGAAGACGGGCGTCTTGGCCTCGAAGCCGAGGATGCGGGCGGCCCAGCCGAGATGCGTCTCGAGAATCTGGCCCACGTTCATGCGCGAGGGCACGCCGAGCGGGTTCAGCACGATGTCCACCGGCGCGCCGTGCGGCAGGAACGGCATGTCCTCTTCGGGCACGATCCGCGCGATGATCCCCTTGTTTCCATGGCGGCCCGCCATTTTGTCGCCCACGGAGATCTTGCGCTTCTCGGCGACGTACACCTTCACGAGCTGGATCACGCCCGGGGGGAGCTCGTCCGGCTGCAGGATCTTGTCGATCTGATCCTCGGACTTCTCCTCGATCTTGGCGCGCTCCGCCTGCGCGGCGTCCAGCACAGCGCGGAACCGCTCGTTCACCTGCTTGTTCGCCACGCGCAGGGTCTTCAGATCCACGTCGGCGAAGGTGATGCCGTCGAGCTCCGGCTTGGTGAGCTTGGTCCCCGCCGGCAGATACTCCTCGACGGTGCCCGCCTTCAGCATCAGCCCGACTTCCTGGCCGGCGAGCAGGTCGCGCAGCTCGGCGAACATCGCGTCGGAGATGCGGGCCTTTTCCTCCGCCTCCAGCCGCCGCACCTCGCCGATCCGCTCGCCCCGGTCCTTCTCGACCACCTGGTCCTCGACGCGCGAGAAGATCTTCACGTCGATCACCACGCCCTCCATCCCGGGCGGGACCTTCAAGGACGAGTCCTTCACGTCCTTCGCCTTCTCACCGAAGATCGCCGTGAGGAGCTTCTCCTCGGGAGACAGCTCGGTTTCGCCCTTCGGGGTGATCTTGCCGACCAGGATGTCCCCCGCCTTCACGTGCGCGCCGATCCGGACGATGCCCCGCTCGTCCAGGTCCACGAGCGACTCCTCGGCCACGTTGGGAATCTCGCGGGTGATCTCCTCCCGCCCGCGCTTGGTGTCACGGACGTGGAGCTCCAGCTCCTGAATGTGGATCGAGGAGTACACGTCGTCCTTCACGAGCCGCTCCGACAGCACGATCGCGTCCTCGAAGTTGTGCCCGTACCACGGCATGAACGCCACCGTCACGTTGGCCCCGAGCGCCAGCTCGCCGTGCTCGGTCCCGGCGCCGTCGGCGACGATCTGCCCCGCCTTGACCTTTTGGCCGACGTGCACCAGCGGCCGCTGGTTGATGGCCGTGTCCTGGTTGGTGCGCCAGAATTTCTTGAGGCGGTAGCGATCGTGCTGCTTGAGCCGCGCCAGCGGGTGGTCCCCCGTCTTGGCGTCCTCGTCGCCGGTGTCGATGATGATCTCGTCCGCCGTGACGCGCGTGACCACGCCGGCGCGCCGCGCGATGACCACGGCGCCCGAGTCGCGGGCCACCTTCTCCTCGAGCCCCGTGCCGATGAGCGGCGCCTGCGGGAACAGGAGCGGCACCGACTGCCGCTGCATGTTCGACCCCATGAGCGCGCGGTTGGCGTCGTCGTGCTCGAGGAACGGGATCAGCGCCGCGGCGATCGACACGAGCTGCTCCGGCGCTACGTCCATGAAGTCGATGCGACCCGACGCCAGCAGCGGGTAGTCGTCCCGCTTGCGGCACAGCACCAGCTCGTCGGCGAAATGTCCGTCTTCGGCGACGCGCGCGTTCGCCTGCGCCACCGCGTACTCCTCCTCCTCGGAGGCCGACAGCCAGCGGATTTCGTCCGAGACCTTGCCGTTCTTGACGATGCGGTACGGGGTCTCGATGAAGCCCAGGTCGTTGACCCGGGCGTAGCACGACAGGCTCGTGATGAGGCCGATGTTCGGGCCTTCCGGCGTCTCGATCGGGCACATCCGGCCGTACTGGCTGTAGTGCACGTCCCGCACCTCGAAGCCGGCGCGCTCGCGCGTGAGGCCGCCCGGCCCCAACGCGCTGAGCCGGCGCTTGTGGGTCAGCTCGGCCAGCGGGTTGGTCTGGTCCATGAACTGCGACAGCTGGGACGAGCCGAAGAACGCTTGAATGACGGCGCTCACCGTGCGCGCGTTCACGAGGTCGTCCAGCGTGATCCGCTCGGGATCGTTGTTGATGCTCATCCGCTCCTTGATGAGCCGCGCCATGCGCGACAGGCCGACGGAGAACTGGTTCGCGATCAGCTCACCCACCGAGCGCACCCGGCGGTTGCCCAAGTGGTCGATGTCGTCGGTGTAGCCGCGCCCCTCGCGCAGCTCGATCAGGTACCGGATGATCGCGATGAAGTCGTCCTCCGTCAGGACGGTGTGGTCCTTGGCGACGTTCACCTTGAGGCGCTGGTTGATCTTGTAGCGGCCCACCCGACCCAGGTCGTAGCGCTTGGGGTGGAAGAACAGCCGCTCCAGCGCCTGCCGCGCGGTCTCGAGGTTCGGCGCCTCGCCCGGCCGCAGCAACGCGTAGATCTGCTCCAACGCCTCCGCTTCCGTGTGGGTCGGGTCCTTGAGCAGCGTGTTCTTGATGAGCGGCGACTCGCTCCGCCCGGCCGGCAGGAGCACGTCGACCTTGATCACCCCGGCCTTGAGCAACTTCTTCTTGAGGGTGTCCGACAGCTCGCGCCCGCCTTCGGCCACGACCTCGCCCGTCTCCGGATCGGCGATGTCGAACGCCAGGATCTGGGGCCCCTGCCGCTCGCGCGTGGTGGTCGGCTGGGCCTCGTCGCGCAGATCGAGCGCCGTGTATCCCGCGAACACCTTGACCTTGCTGATGCCGGCGCGCCGGAAGGTGTTGAACTTTTCCAGCGTCAGCTCGTCGCCGACCCGGCCCAGCGGATCCCCCTTCTTGTTCTCGGGGTCGGGCACGTCGGCCGCCAGCAGCGTCCCCAGCACCTCGCGCTTCTGGGCGCGGCCCTCGAGCTTCCCCGTGATATCGATGTCCTTCGTGGCGTAGAACAGCTTCAGAATGTCGGCATTGGTGCCGTAGCCGAACGCCCGCAGCAGCGCCGTCGCCGGGAATTTCTTCTTCTTGTCGATGTGGACGAAGATCACGTCGTGGATGTCGATCGTGAACTCCACCCACGAGCCCCGGAACGGGATGATGCGCGCCGAAAACAGCCGCTGGCCGTTGGGGTGGATACTCTCCTCGAACACCACGCCGGGGGAGCGGTGCAGCTGCGACACGATCACGCGCTCGGCGCCGTTGATGACGAACGTGCCCAGCGGGGTGAGAATCGGGAGCTCACCCAGATAGACTTCCTTCTCGATGATGTTCTTCGGCCGCTTGGTCTTGGTGGTTTCGCCGACCTCTTCCATCACCACCAGCTGGAGCGTGGCCTTGAGCGGCACGGAGTAGGTCATGTCCCGCTCGATGCACTCCTCGACCGAGTACTTCGACTCGCCCAAGGCGTATTTCACGAACTCGAGGGAGTAGTTGCCGTTCACGTCCTGGATCGGGAACACATCCTTGAACACCCGCTCCAGCCCCATGTCCGTGCGCTCGGCGCCCTTGCCGTCCGGCTGCAGCAGCGACGCGAACGCGCGCGTCTGGATGTCCAGGAGATGCGGCATCGGCATCCCCTCGTCGAGCTTGGCAAACGACAGTACCGGCAGTGTCTTGGTCATGTCACGACCTCAGGCAAATGCGAAAAAGGCCCCTGTCCCCCGCTCGCCGCGACGATCGGGGGTAGACAGAGGGGCTCGGAGAAGCGAGCAGGAACGTGGCCGGTCCGCTACTTCAGTTCGACGGTCGCGCCCTGGGCTTCGAGCTTCTTCTTGATGTCCTCGGCTTCCTGCTTGGACACACCTTCCTTCACGGTGCCGGGCGCGCCCTCCACCAGGTCCTTGGCCTCCTTCAGGCCGAGGTTGGTGATCGCCCGGATCTCTTTGATCACCTGGATCTTCTTTTCCCCGGCGCCCTTGAGGATGACCGTGAACTCGACCTGTTCCTCGGCGGCCGGGGCCGCCGCCCCCGCTCCCGCCCCCGCCCCGCCCGCGCCCGCCGGCGCCGCGGCGACCGGCGCCGCGATCGTGACGCCGAACTTCTCCTTGAACGCCTCGATCAGCTCCGCTAATTCAAACACCGACATGTTCCCGATGGCTTCGAGAATGTCGCCCTTGCTCACACTCGTCTGAGTGGCCATTGCGGTGTCTCCTACCCGATTAAGAAACTTGGTCCGGAGCGCCTCGAGGGCACCCACCAGGTTCATCAGCAAGCCGTTCAACGCGCCGACGAAGCCGGCCATCGGCGCCTGCAGCGTCCCGCCCAGCTGGGCGAGCAGCTCGGTGCGCGACGGGAGGGTGGCGAGCCGCCTGACCTGATCGGGCGTCACGGCCTTCCCGTCCACCAGGCCCACCTTGATGGCGGGCTTCTCGAACTCCTTCGCGAAGTCCCCGAGCACCTTGGCGGCGGCCACCGGGTCCGCCCCCCCCAGCACGAGCCCCGTGGGACCCGCGAGATGGGGCTCGAGCCCGGCCACGCGCGCGTCGCTCAAGGCACGCAGCGCCAGCGTATTCTTGACCACCACGTAGTCGACGCCCGCCGCCCGGAGCCGGCGCCGCAGCTGCGTGAGCCGCGCGACGTCGAGCCCGGTGAAGTCCGTGACGTACACAGTGGTGGAGCGCCGCAGCCGATCGGCCAGGGCCGCCACCACCGCCTGCTTCTGCGCCTTGGTCCGGATCACGCGAACACCGCCGGGTCCAGGGGCACGCCGGGCCCCATCGTGCTCGACACGGTCACCGAGCGGATGTAGTGACCCTTCGCCGCCGCGGGCTTCGCCCGCACGATCGCCTCCATGAACGTCTGGAGGTTCTCGGACAGCGCGTCGGCGGTAAAGGACTTCTTGCCGATCGGGGCGTGCACGATGCCGCTCTTATCCACGCGGAACTCGATCTTTCCCGCCTTCAGCTCCTTGACCGCGCGCGCCACGTCCATCGTGACGGTGCCGGCCTTGGGATTCGGCATCAGGCCGCGCGGGCCCAGCACCTTGCCCAGGGGGCCGAGCTGTCCCATCACGTCCGGCGTCGCCACGATCACGTCGGTGTCGAGCCAGCCGTCCTTGATCTTCTGGACGTACTCGACTCCCACGAAATCGGCGCCCGCCGCTTCCGCTTCCTTCACCTTCTCGCCCTGCGCGATCACCAGCACGCGGACCTTCTTGCCGGTGCCATTGGGCAGGCTCACGGTGCCGCGCACCACCTGGTCGGCGTGCTTGGGATCGACGCCCAGCCGGACGGCCACGTCCACCGACTCGTCGAACTTGGCGTACGCCGCGGCCTTCACCCGCTCCACCGCGTCGCGAGGCGGATACAGCTTGCGCGGCTCCAGCGTCCCGACCGCCGCGCGGTAACGCTTGCCGTGCACGCGCATCAGTCTTCCACCTCGAGCCCCATCGAGCGGGCGGTCCCCGCCACCATCTTCATCGCGGCCTCGATATCGTTGGCGTTCAGGTCCGGCATCTTCAGCTCGGCGATCTTGCGCACCTGGGCGCGCGTCACCTTCCCCACCTTCTGGCGATTCGAGGTCGGGCTGCCCTTTTCGATGCCCGCTTCCTTCTTCAGGAGCACGGCCGCCGGGGGCGTCTTGGTGATGAACGTGAACGTCCGGTCCTTGAAGATCGTGACCTCGACCGGCGTGACCATGCCCTGCGCCTGCGCCGTCTTGGCGTTGAACTGCTTCACGAACTCCATGATGTTCACGCCGTGCGGCCCCAGCGCCGTGCCCACCGGCGGCGCCGGCGTCGCCTGACCGGCGGGGACCTGCAGCTTCACGACTGCGGCAATCGGTTTGGCCATTTTTCCCTGTGCGCCTGTGCGTCTGTGCGTCTAGCCGTTCAATGAGCCTTCAACTGGAGGTAGTCGAGCTCCACCGACGTGGGCCGCCCGAACAGCGATACCGCCACCCGCACCTTGCCCTTGTCCGGTATCACTTCCTCGACCGTGCCCGAGAATTCGGAGAACGGCCCCTCGGTGATCTCCACCACCTGGCCCACCAGGAACGGAATATGCTCCTGGGGCTCTTCCTCTTTGACCGCCTCTTCGATCCCGAGCAGGCGGTTCACCTCGTCCGAGCGGAGCGGCATCGGCATCCGGCCGGTGCCCACGAACTTGATCACGCCCTGGATGCCGTTGATCACGTGGATCGTTTCCTGGTTCAAGACCATGTTCACGAGCACGTAGCCCGGATAGATCTTGCGCTCCACGGTGACTTTCTTGCCGTTCTTGATCTCCACCACTTCCTGGGTCGGCACCAAGGCCTGCCGGATCGGTTTCCCCTCGTCCGGGCGCGGGTCGTCCTTGATGCGCCGGTCGATGAGCGAGCGGACCTTGTTCTCGTGCCCCGCCGTGGTCTGGATCGCGTACCAGCGATGATCCGTCATTTGAACAGACTGGCCACCGCCGACACGAATACCAGCTGCAGCAGCGAGTCCATGACCCCGATGAGCACGCCCAGGAAGATCACGAACACGACGATCACCCCGGTCGCCTTCTTAAGCTCATCCCAGCTCGGCCAGGTGACCTTGCGGACCTCGGCGGGCACCTGAACCGCCACAAAGTCCCAGGCGCGCCGCAGCCACCCCTGACCGTGGGGCTCCAGGGCTGCGGTCGTCATTACTTCGACTCCTTGTGCGCCACCTGCTTGTTACAGCGCGGGCAGAACTTCTTCCACTCGGCCCGCTCGGGGTGCTTGCGCCGGTTCTTCGTCGTGAAGTAGTTCCGGCTCTTGCACGCCGTGCATTCCATGATGATGTTCT
>WNFW01000918.1_pt1 | contig 22158 bp, 23 predicted proteins | sample 5400131 | NCBI WGS metagenome assembly WNFW01 (sample SAMN13153362, study PRJNA577476) | soil metagenome | isolation source: 20 cm soil or saprolite under grassland replicate 1 | place: USA:California | collected 2016-06-15 | reverse complement strand
CTCAAGCTCGTCTTGGCTGCTAATTATAAGCTCTACCGATTCCTTCCTCCGGGCGAGAGAGAGTAGATCATATGTTGAGCTTAGATCTGGTCCAGTCTCAGCTAATTGCAACAGCCCTAAATATCAGACGATAGTCATGAAATGACAATGCGTAGCGGTTGAAACTTCCGGTCGCGTCCGAGGAGGTAGAAACTGCGATGCATTCGGCGTTATTCGAAAACAAGGAGTCGAATGCCACGATAGCGATAACCCACCTCCCAGCCGCCTTGTCAAAAAGGACGACGGGGTCGCTCAGGTTGCCGGTCTCGCATATTCCGCCGAAGCCGACCCAAAGGTTCCCAATCGAAACAGGGCCGAGTTGGGAAGCACCGGTAGACTTGTTGAAGACCTGGTAGGAATCGTTCACCGTTTCGACCACTTGGGTGGATCCGACCGAAGCGTTGGGATCCGGTGGGGCAAATCCCGTAGAACCGATGCCGTTGAAGCTCAGCACGTTTGTCGTGGCTACTTGCAGAGACGGGCTGCTCGGCTGGATGACGCTGGGAGTGGTTTCCACTCGAGACGGTCCAGGTCTCCGGTGCGGAAGCGGCATGGCGCGCGTCCCCTGCTGGGGGCCGACTAGTAGCATGGTTCTCAGGGGGAGCGACGTGTCGTGTTTATCTTCATAAATGACTCGCGGACCTCTGCGCACTTCTTCCTGCTCCTGCGCAAAGAGCGGAGCGGATCGGAGGGCAAAGAGGAAAGCCAGAACGCTTGCAAAGAGAGGGAGGTATGACAACCTTCGGGGCATGGGCACAGGATCTCCTCCTGCAATGAAGGGCCCCCTGACCAGCCTCGGTGCGCGGACGCATTTGTGGCTGGCTAGGGTGCCTCCACCGCACTGGCAATCACAGAGAGGGGTAAGCGGCCGAAGTCTTGCAGACATGTCCCTGGAAATCGAGAACACATCCTTGGAAATCGAGAACACATCCTTGGAAATCGAGAACACCTACCCACTCGCCCTTGGCAGCATTGAAGGGGCCGAGGAGCATCCGGGCTGCCCAGGTTGCTTCGTGGATAGCGCAAATCTGGCCAGAAATCAATCAATATCGCCATACCAATTAGTATAACGGGGTAGTTTTAATGAAAATCGAATCTTGCTTCCTCGTCTTGGTTTTTTCATTGAAGAGGCTACAATTTCTGGAATGACCGTCAATACAGGCCCGCTAGCAATTCGGATGGTTGTGGGGGGGCAGATATGAACTGACGATCTTCGAGCTGGTAGTTGTAGATGGATAAGCCCATGTTTGTTTTGCAGTGACCTACGTCTACGTTGCTCGCCCTGTTTGCCTTGTACTCTTCTGTAGTTTGTTCCCAACGTTTCCCAGTACGACTAGACAATACCGAACGGCCGGGCTGGTCGAACGTGCCCGGTCAGCGATTGACGATCTCCAACGTATGCTCGGCTTACCCGTGCGGGTGTATTTGCGGGCCCTTTCTTCAGGTTACCGGGACACGGGTGCGCGCCAAACAAGCCGAGTTGGTCTGAGTGGTCTGAGTAGTCTGAGTTGGTCCTCTGAGTTGCTGGTGACGAAAGCGGCCGTCTGCTGGCCCTTCTGCCCGGTAAGCATTGTTCTCAAATAGGAGCGGTTCGCCCCGCCAACTTCCGTCAAGCTTTTTGTGTGTCAGAAATCCTGTACACCACAGGCATGCGCCTCCCGGAACTGCGGTGAAGACATCTCCGCTTACGGCAGCGATTTCCGACAACTGATCCTCTGGGTCAAGAGGATAGAGACCGACGCCCAGCCGCCATTAAGACACGCCAACTTCGCGGGCTAGCTTACGGAAACGGAAATCGGCGCGCAGAGTGTCGAATGCCGGTTCACAACCCATGAAGTTCAGCCATGCGGAGCGCTCCTGATAGGCGCGGTGCAACAATGCCATCGCCCCATCCCTATTCCCCTGCCGGGCGTAGAGCTTCGCTAGATCAAGCGGTGGAGTAGAACGTTGCTGCTGTGCAAGTTCGATTCGCTTCTTCCAATAACCCCCCGGTCCTGCACTGGCGTATGCACTCGCAAGCGCAGCCGCGTCCTGAGCTTTCCCGGACGACAATGACATGTTGCGCCATGCTTCGAGCGCGTGAGCGTAATCCCCCTGCTGTTCGTAGACGTCGACAAGTCCGTACGACGGACGCTGCAGACCGTGCGCTTGGATCCAGATCTGCCATTGCGCGGAATTGGGCTACAGCCTGCGCGTAATCTCGGGAGTAGTACAGAGCCAGGGCCCAAAAGTCGTTGATGGTCATCGAGAGCGGATCAAGCTCATGTGCCTGCTGAATCTCCCCAATCCCTTCCGGAAAACGTCCCATGATCACCAGGCAGTGGGAATACCAGTGATGTGCTGTAGCATAGTTCGCATTCAGCTCGATAGCTCGCGCGTATTCCTTCTCAGCGGCAGCACAGTCCCAGTCATACGCCATTTCTACGCCGGCTAATGACGTATGCGCCTCTGCAAGTAACGGGTCTAATTCAATGGCTTTCAGCGCCGCCCCGTGGCGTCAAAAATCGGTTGGATGGTCATAAATTTGCGAAATTGCCCCATAAAACAACAGTTTTCGTGAGAACTGCCTGCCGCATCTGCTGGCCTCGGTCGCTTTGACGTTGCCGCTGCCACAGGAATTTTTCCTCTTCTGCCGGTTTCCGTGGGATGCTCGAAGAAAAGGCCGATTTTTGGGCCTTTGCGGGCCCTTGTGCCCTTGCGCGTGGCTTGTTGACTCGGGCTTCAGCCTGAATACCACAGAGGTCTCTGTACCAGTGTCCCCTTGTGAGAAAACGGGTGGGGTCGATAATTGGAAAGGAATTGGAATACGGAACAATGAGTACTATTATAAAATCCGAAGTACTGATTGTTCCAGAAAGGATATATGGCAGCCCACAAGTACAGCAGTCGGATCGGCTGGAGGAGCAGCCTCGTGCTGCTGGAGGTAAGCGAGGCTTTGGCGGAAAGACAGTTGGCGCGACAACTGGACAAAGCGCAGCAGATCGGCGCCCTGGCCGCAACCGTGGCAGTAGAAGAGATTTTTGCGGGTGTTGACATAGAACGAAGGGCGGGTTTCCGGGTGCAGGGGACAGAGTCCGACGAACTCGGGGCCGTGGCCAGCACGCCGGGCAACCCAGTTCTGCTGTCGCAAATAATCGAGCAGCGCAGACGCTGTTTGAGTTTTTGGACGTCCTCGCCCATGGCACTGTTGCCTCTGGATGCGAACGTAGGCGAAGGTAGCCAGCATTCCCAGGCAAGGATGGTGGGTGGAAGAAATTTTCTCAGCAACGCAGGGGCCAGAGAACCTGCACAACCCGCGTCAGCCAAGCCAAAGGCCCAGCTTGCTGATCGACCGAATCACCAGGTGCCAACCAGTGAGTGATGCAGGTGAGCGTTTGGCGGAGAAAGGAAAGGGCCGGTTGGGAGCAGTCCAGTCCGTGGGCCCAGCGGCGGAGCGTGGAGGAATCGGGCACGCGGTTCGGGTCTTTGAGCGTAGGCATCGCCTGCTCCCAGGAACAATGCTCCACAGAGCGCCGCCGCAAAGCCTGACAGCGCGTCAGCAAACTGTAATGGGTGTAAGGGAGAGAAAGCAGCAGGAGGAAGGTGAAGGTCTTCCCGCAACCGGGGCAGCGACCCCGCCGGATCCCGATCCAGTCGTGGTGTTCATCGTGGGCCTGCTTGCAGCGGCGTCCATGGCCGATGATGGAATCGCGTTCACAAGCGGGGCATCGCCGCAAGAGGACTTCAGCGCAACTCGCGGCCCACTCCGTTTCGAGCTTGTGCGCCGGGACGGAAAGTGGGATAAACAGAATCGTAGTTCATTGGAGCTCTGCCCCCGGTATTGACCTGCCAAGATCTGAGCCGGAAGCGGAGCTCCTTCCTCCTGATGAAAAATCCAACTGGAAGAGAATACAGCTTCCTCTACGGGCTTTTTTAGGGGTGTGATTCATAGGATTGGCCGGTAATAATCGACGATTCGCCCCGAATTGCCGAGTGCGGCCACTTCTGTGTGTGCCGTCCTAATCAGTACCTAAGCGACTCTCAAACAGCCTGATTTGCTGAATGCTCGCTGTGCGTTACGCTGGTTGACTGGTGAAGAGAGGCTCGCCAGTTGCTTTGGCGCTCAGTGGAAAGAACGGGCGAGATTCTGCATCCACGTGGCGAAACTTTGCCAGGGGACGGTTCGCCCGATTGGAATTCGCACCTGCTGCAGCACGATCAGGAACACGCTGGCCCAGAGCGTGGTGCCATGAACCTTTCTCGTGGACCACAAGTCGTAGCCGACCAGCAACAGCAGCAAAGGGTAACAGCACATCTGCGCCACGCGGAGATCCCACCAAGCCGCATGAATGGGCCAGCGGACAAAGGCCGCATCCAGAAGCGCAATCGTGGCGATCAGGATGAGTCGCTTGTGCGCGGCAGGATTAAAGCGGTTGCGGAAGGCGAAATAAATCAGCGTGGAGAAGACTAGCATGTCAGCGACGGGGATCGCGTAAAACGCTCTGGCTTCCACTCCCGGTTTGCCAGCGGCAAAGTGCCTAGCCATTGAATCGGTGCCCGCCAGCAGGCCGAGGAGGACCACCAGACACGCCAAAGCGAAGCCCAGCAGACCCAGGCGGCGATGCAGATCAATGCGGCCGGCGGCGACCAGCGAGGTCTGCGCGATCAGCAAAAGGATCCAGGAGGAAAACAGCGCGCCGTGGATGTGAACGATTAGATTGGGCAGCGGAGCTTTGAACACCCCTGCTAGATAATAGCTGCGCGCGAACCCCAGAAAGACCGTGGCGAGAATCAGCACAGCCATGCCTGAAAAAAAGAGATTTTCGAAGCGATGATTGCTTTGGCGGATTACGCTGGTTGCCATGGTCCACCTGCTAAAGTTCTCATCGGGTTGGTGTGCTGTCACGCCTAAGGCCACAGCCCAGGCCATGACAAGCTATTGCTCGCAGCCCTGCGCCACGGGGGCTCACACACCTTCAACGAAACGAGACTGACGCGAGCCGTGCGGCGCGAACGGCCGGGATCGTCGACGCGGCGATCGACACTCCAGCCAGTAGCGCAGCGACCGTTAGAAGCGTCACCGGATCGAAGGGACCCACGCCGAACAGAAAGCCGCTCGTTAACCGCAGCGCGATTGGCGCAAGGACGATACCGATCGCCACGCCAGCCGCCGTCAGCGCCATCGCGTGGCCGACGATGAGCGATACGATGTCAACGCGCGTGGCGCCGAGCGCGATGCGAATGCCGATCTCGCGCGTCCGTGCGGTTGTCAGGTACGCCATCACACCATACACCCCGACGGCCGAAAGGACGAGTGCGAGCACGGCGAAGACGCCGACGAGCCACGCTAGTTCGCGTGGACGCGCGAAGGTCTCCTGGATTACGTCGTCGAAGGTTTTCTCGTAGCTCACCGCTGACTCCGGATCGGCGGCGTGCACAGCGTCCCGAATCGCCCGCGTAGCTGTCTCGGCGGAACGGCCGCTCACGCGCGCCATGAGTGTCAAGGTGCTCGTCGGGTTCTGCGCGTATGGAAGATAGAGCTGGGGCAGGCCGGCAGCGTCAGGCAATCCATCCTCACACACGTCGCCGCCGACCCCGACGATCGTGAGCATCTCGCCATTGGCGCGTGGAATCCAGAACGCGTGGCTCTTGGGGAATACCGGCCGCAGACGCTTCCCGACAACGTCGGTGGTGTTCCAGAAGCGCCGCGCGAAGGTCTCGCTGACAATAGCGACCCCGCCCCGCGTCCGGTCGTCGGTCGAAGTGAAATCACGACCGACGAACAGCGGAATCCCGGCTGTGCGAAAATAACCCGGCGCAATAACCCAGTACCGCGCGATCCACAGTTGGCCTGGCGGTGGGGCCTGTCCCTCGATGGTGATTGGTACGCCCACCCGAATCACCGAGAGAGGTGGATAGTTGACGAGTGCCGCTGCGTCGATGCCCGGCGATGTGCTGAGCCGTTCGAGCATGGAGGCGGCGACGCGGACCAGTCGTTCAGTGTCGGCGTACCGCGGATCGTTCAATGCCACCTGCGCGGTCATCACGCCGTCAACTGTCACGCCTCGCGCGAGGCCGTGAAGGCCCAGAGCGCTTCGCGTGAGCGCCAGCGCCGATGCCGTGAGCACGATCGACAGCGCCACCTCTCCGACAATGAGCGCGTGACGCAGTCCGCGGTTCGGCATGCCGACCGTTACGCCGTGGGTCGAATCTTTCAGATCGTCGACGACATTGCCGTCGGCCGCAACGTGAGCAGGCAACACGCCGAAGACCATCGTGACGGCGAGCGTCAGCCCGCCCGTGAACGCTAGCACCCAGGCGTCGACACGAAACGGCTGGAGGCGATTGATGTCCTGAAAGCTTACGGCGGTGTTCAATGCTGCGACGATCCACGTTGCGAGCAGGATCGCGAGCGCGCCGCCCGCAACCGTCAGGATCAGCGTCTCGCCCGCCAAGTCCCGCGCGATCTGCCAGCGGTTTGCTCCGAGGGCCTGGCAGATGGCAAGCTCCTTCCGTCGTCCGGCGGAGACGGCCAGGAGCAAATTGGCGATGTTGGCGCAGGCGATTAGCAGTACGAACGCGGCTGCCCATTCGAGCACCACCAGAATCGGCCGTGAGTTGGCTGCGAAGCTCGTCGACAACAGCCCCACGTCGGCCGTCCACACGTGATCGGAAATCGGCAGCGACGAATACGCCGTCGTTATCTGCGCACGCGCGGTGTTCAGCGACACACCCGGCTTCAGTTTGGCGTAAACATTTATCGACTGTTCGCGGTCGGTTGCGTCGAGAACGAACGGCCGGAAAAGATCGACTTCACGATTGAGGACGCGGAAGATTTTGAAGCTCGATGGCAGGACGCCGACCACCGTACACGGTGTTCCATCAACGTCGATCGACTTGCCGACGATGGCCGAATCGGCCGCGAATTGACGACGCCAGAAGCCGTTGCTTAGCAGAACGACGGCGTCGCGACCCGGCTGGGCGTCTTCGTTGGCGAACCCGCGGCCGAGGGCCGGTTCGATGCCGAGCATTGGCAAGAATGCGGGTGCGACCTGGAATCCCTCCACCTGCACCGCGCTCGTTCTCAGCGACACGTTGAAGGCGACGCGGCGGAAAACCGCGGTCTGCTCGAACGCATCCACGAGGTCGCGCCACGCGATGTAGTTGACCGGCGCGATCGGCGCGGACGCCACCCCCAGCGCCCGGCTGACCTCGAACACCCGCACGAGCCGATCGGCATCGCGGTACGGAAGCGGCCGGAGCAGGACTTCGCGTGTCAGGCTGAAGATCGCGGCGTTGACCCCGAGGCCCAGGGCCAGCGTCGCGACGGCCACAACCGGGAAAACGGGACGCGAAGCAAGCGATCGCAGCGATCTCCGGATGTTCAGCATCAGTTGGCCTCACGCCAACGCCTCGCAGTGCGGAAAGTCCGCGCCACGACACAGCAACCCTGCTGTACTTTTCTCCTGATTCTATACCGCGTTTCTGCATATTTCCGAGTGGGCGACAAAAGGTCCGGAATCTTCCTTCTGCACCTGGAGGTATTGGTCCGGTCACGCGAGCTTTAGAGGACTTGTGTTGAAAGGGTTCCAGCCCTCGGGAATAATCATAGCCACGTCAACCTGCGGAGGGATATCACGCCTATGCCGAGCCAAAGAAGAACAGTGAGTCTCTACCGAATCGCGCAACCTAACGCCCAGAAGCACAATCGGCTTCGAGCTTCGGACGTGGGTTCGACTCCCATCGCCCGCTCCATAAGTCTCAGTGGTTCCATTCCCGTGGTTTCCGTGGTTCCATTGACATATTAACTTCAGAAGAATAGCTTAGCGTGTTCAAAGGAGGCTAGTTGCGCCCGTTGCGAGTATGCACTCACCCAGTTTTGTTCATAGTTCTGGTTCCGCTCACAATTTCCGCCCAACAATTTCGGCAGGGCCCGCCCGATCGGGCCGCTCTCTCCAAGGCAGCTGTGGAAAGGCGCCTATTCTCAAAGCATCCGGTGCCACCAGCAGACTTGAAGAAGGCGGTTCCAGGAAAGTATCTTCTGGACCGAGAAGCGGCACGGGCAAGCCAGTTGCAAGCCCGGATTCGCAGCACCAATGCGCCGCGCCCCCTTGTTTCGGCCACGAGCACTACGATCTTTCCAGGTATCCAATTCCGCCCAACATTGCCGGCCGGTTCAATTTCTAATGCCGTGGCTACCGGTGACTTCAACAACGATGGCCATATGGACTTCGTGGTTGCCAATGGTGGCACCAACGATTTGTGGATCTACCTCGGCAAAGGCGATGGAACCTTCCAACTGCCCCGAATTGTTCCGCTCACGAGGGGCGAGACGCCAATCTACGTTGTAGCTGCGGACTTGCGTGGAAACGGGACCCAGGATTTAATCGTGGCTGAATACGACACATCGACAATCGGCGTGCTGCTAGGCTACGGTGATGGAACGTTTGGCTTCGAACAGATTTACTCATTACCTCAGCCACCGACAGCCGTTGTAGTGGACGATTTTAGTCACGATGGAAAGCCGGACATCGCGGCGGTGATGACCATCGCGGGGAGCGGCCCGTCGAGCTACCCGTATGTCGCGACCTTATTCGGTGACGGCACGGGTTCGTTTGCTAGCCCGGTGATTTCGCCGAACGCCAGCTTTTTTTGGAGCACGGCAACCAACATTGCATCGGGCGACGTAAACAATGATGGTCTGCCGGACTTGATCATCTCTGGCCCTCCAGGCGCGGATACGAATGTGCAGAATGCACAGGTGTATCTGAATTCGGGCAACGGTCAGTTCACACCTGGACACATCTTGCTCAGCGATGCGGGCGGCGGTAACTTTATCCAGGACGCCCGACTCGGGGACTTCAACGAGGATGGCTGTTTGGACGCAGCGGTAGCTGATGCCACCAGCTTGGTTTGGGTTGCTCTCGGCGACTGCAAGGGCAACTTCGGTGCGCTGACACCGGTGTTCATGGGCGACAGCAACGCGGCCCTGCGGCTGGTTGACCTTAACGGCGATGGGCACCTCGATCTTGTCACGACGGCAATTCCAGCTCTCAACCCTGCGCTAGGGCACGTCGCTGGCAACACTCTCTCCGTAGCCTTCGGAGATGGCCATGGGAACTTCGCTCCGGCGCGTAATTACGTTGGAACGGGACAGTCCTACTCCCTTGCCATCGCCGATTTCAATAGGGATGGCAAACCCGATGTTGTCAGTGTGAGTCCGGATACGGATACCGCGACGGTTTACCTTAACGATGGGTCCGGTGGGTTCGGCTCTCCGCAGGGTGTATGGATCGGTGTGCCTGGCGAGGGTCTCATCAATGCTCCGATCGCGCCTGCTTCTTTTGCCGACGTGAATGGCGACGGAAAGACGGATATTGTGCTTCTTGACGAAGGCTATTCGGGAGAGTATTTCCTCATTACTCTGTTGAACGACGGCTCGGGAAAATTCGAAGATCCTCGCAGCTCCGATGCCGGGATCACCGTCCCCTTCCAGAGGATGGGTGATTATCGGCTCGCAGACTTCCGACACACCGGGCACCTTGACTTTCTTGCCATCGGACTGAGCCTAGCGTATTCGAGCGGCGCCGAATACATCCTCTTCATGCCCGGCAACGGCGACGGGACATTTGGAAAGCCGGTTTTTGTGGCAACTCCAGGAGCCGATGGGGAGATGGCCATTGGCGATTTCAACCGGGACGGGAATCTCGATTTTGCCGTCGTCTCACCGAATTCCAGCTTAACTGGAAAAGTGGTCACGATGTTTCTTGGAAACGGGGATGGAACGTTTCGCCGGGGCGGAAGCGTTGCCTTTGCAGACACGGCAGGAGACATTGACCGCGTTTATGCCGGGGACTTCAATCGTGACGGCAAGTTGGATATCCTCGTACACACTACCGGCAACGGCTACTGGACGACGAATTCTAGTGTTTGGGAGTTTCTCGGCAACGGGGATGGAAGTCTTCAACCGGGAAAGCAGTTGTTCAGCACTTTTGAGCCGATGGTCCTTGCCGATGTGAATGGTGATTCCTGGCCGGATATCGTTCGCTATGACTTTTTCTGGCCAGACGGAATCACGGAAACTTATGGGCCAGCAAAATTCAGTACCTATCTTGATCAGCCCTCCGGAACGTTCGTTCAAAGCAGTTCGTATGCTGCCTATCAGGGAATACCCACTCAACCCGGACCCTACCTGCAACTTGGCGATCCAACAGCGACCTCTCTGGTTACCGACCTAAACGGGGACGGGAAGGCTGACGAAGTGGCGTTTCAGAGGGTCAGCGCAAGCAATCCAGACGTTTATGCCCAGATTCTAATGGGTAATGGCGATGGAACCTTTTTCCCAACCTACGACGTGTTCGATTTTATCAAGCAGTATTATTTCCCTGAATACTCCCACGATCTCAACGGGGATGGTTTCGCCGACCTGCTGGAAATCGACAGCGCCAGCTCTTCTATGCATGTTTTCAACGGTGGACCAGCCCCGGCTTTGCAGATTGCTCTGGAGAAGACGCGAATTATCGGCAACTCCGGTTGTGGGTGGATTTTCCCGAATGTCCCGAGTCCCGCCGACGTTGGTGTAACTTTGGCGAGCAGCGTCGCCGGCGTGGTTCTTCCTGCTTCGGTGACAATTCCGGCCGGGTCTTTGGGCCAGCAATTCTGTTACACCTTGGATACCAGCTACGACTGGCATCAGGTTTTTGACATTCAAGCAACACTCGGGACCAGCACTGCCATAGCTTACGCCTCGCAGAGTTACGTCATAGGTTTCACCGAGAGTCTATCCCCGGACATCGCCCAGGTCGTCTATGCCGGTCAGAGCGCGGCACCAGTTACCGTGACCCTTACGCCACTGCAAAACTATAGCTCAACGGCCAAGCTGAGTTGCTTGGGTCCGGTTGACCAGGTTCTCGGAGTGCCCATCAGTATAAATTGCGCTTTTGGATCGAGCACTTTGTCTCTTTCGCCATCAACCGCGGCCTCAACCACTGTGACAGTCCAGACGAATGCTGCCAGCAGGTTCAGTGGCCCGGTGACCATCGTAGCCGATGACGGTAATGTTGCTGCGCGAGGGTCCTTCACCCTATCGTACCTACCACTGACCGTGGGCCCGTTTGGCAACAACCCGCAGGCCACATCGCCTGGCATAGGCACTACCGCGATCGCCATTTCTGGTATCCCGCCCTACACACCCAGTTGCTCCGGGTTGCCGGTGGGACTTGCGTGTTCGTTCACGGGAACCCAGAATCCATATCCTAGTACAACGGGTTTGAATCTGACGATAACTGTACCTTCAGGCGTCGCTGTGGGAAATTATCCATTTACAGTATCCGTAGTCAGCGGACCTGCCACCGCTTCCGTTGCCCTCACCCTGGCGGTTGGCGACTTCAGCCTGCTGGCTCCGAGTGCAGCCTCTGACTGGGCGCCTCCGGGAGGTACGGTAAACGCTACCTCGAACGTTCAAGCTGTCGGAAGTTTCACTGGGTCGGTAAGCCTAAGCTGCAGTACGGATTTCGGCGGTAACTGCACAGGAAGTACCATCAATGTATCTTCGGCCGCGCCCACCCCTGGAGGTCTCACGGTCTCCGTACCCTCGACAGTGGCCCTGGGAGCCCACACCCTCACAGTGACAGCAACCTCGGGGTCACTGAGCCACGTTGCGTCGTTCCCCTTCTATGTTGCTGATTACAGTGGCTCTCTGAGTGCATCCACGCTCGCTGTGACTGCCGGTGCCAGTGGGCCGCTGAGTGCCACAGTGAGCGCAACGGCCGGATTTGCGGGAACCGTGTCGTTGAGTTGTGCAGGCACGTCGCAGCTGAGTTGCAGTTTTTCGCCAACGATGCTTCAACCTACGGCCAACAATTCCCAGACGACGAACATAACGGTGACAGCCGCACTTACGGCTTCTACGCATCCTTCTCGTGAAATGAAAGTGCGTTCTCTGGCACTGACGGCCCTGTTCCCTATCTGGGCCGTGTGGGTGTTTGCAGGCGCAAGACGAGAATGGACGCCCCGGACGAGAACCGTACTCATAATTCTCTTTCCCTTTGTCCTGGCCTTGTCTTCCTGCGGGAGTGGTGGCACAAGCGCGGTCCCGCAGGGGGGCTCGACCAGCTACACCCTTACAGTGAACGCCTCCGCTGCCGGTACCAACACCACAAGAACACTGGGAACCGTAACTGTCACCGTGACCCATTAGTTTTGGGCCCAGCGCGAATTGGGTTCCTCAGCCTCCGACAAGTACTTCATCTTTCGCGTCTTTGTCGAAGGGTGAGGATCAGGGGCGAGTGCGCTCCTGGCTTACTTACCCTTCGACATTCGCCTTCCAGCCACTACGATGTAACTCCCGTATCGTCTGCTTGAAAGGTATCCGCGGATCCAAAACTCCCACCCAGCGGTTACTTGTACGTGTAGTTGTATAATCGTGTCGTTTTTTTTTGAAGAAGTGCAGCCCGGTGATGGCTCCCGCTCTCCAATCGCGTTCATGATTCACTGGACAGCTTTCCCAAGCTTCGGACATGGGTTCGATTCCCATCGCCCGCTCCAGTCATCTCGTAATGTCATATTCTTCAACCTGAATATCGTCGGCCTCTTCAGCATAGTCATCGAACCAATCGTTTGCCATATTGGGGCGTCACCTTCCGCGGATTATAACGAATTTGGGACGCGAATGCTGGTATATGCCCGTAAAAACAAAAAGGGCCAGCCGCGTGTAACTGGCTGACCGCTTCTTCAAGAATCCTAGTTTTTAAAGGAAATTAAGATTATGGCGGAGAGGGTGGGATTCCAACTCACGCATGTTACGTTAGTTTGCCATCGGTAGCCATCGGCAAACAGCAGTTTTTAAAGGACTTACAGGATTACGAAAAATAGCCAAGCAGGCCGCAGGAAAAAATGACCTGTAATCGAGTGTGTTGGCGTAGCAAACGTAGCAATCTCCCGGCCAGTCGCGGTGATGCGCACGATGGTTTTTAGAAACAGGCTCAGGCTCGACACGTCTTACAGGGTTTCTTTCCCACATCAACTGCTTCGGCGTGGGAACTGAATTCAAGCATGTTTGTCGGATTTAGGTACGCAGCCTGACTGCAATCCGCGACATACAACTTCACGCCATTGGTCAACGGCACCAGCACCGAGTTGACTGGCGTAAAACCAGCGGGCTCCTGAACTGCGTCGATTGCGTAAACTCCACGAGCCGCTTCCGTCTTCACATCCTCGACATTACGGTGCTGGAAGAACGCGAAGACCGCTGGTGCCGCCACAACCGGGCCGAGCAGCATGAAGATAGCGGCCTCGCGTGCGGTCTTGCGAAAGTTCATTGTTCCCTCGCGTTTCGATTCTTGATTCATAGTTTTCTTTTCATGAATCCCGGTAGTTCTCCACGGTCCGGTCCTTCCGCGCCTTGGCAATGGCCCTGGCTTTGCATGCCAATTGCGGTTCAGTTCTTGGCCCACCCTGCCTTTTGCGCTCTCGAAATCTTCGCTCGTGTCGCGGCAGACATCGGTTTCCTCTTGTGAGCAATAGCCCCGAGTCGCTTTGTTGCGCCGCTCCAGCCTTCTAAGGCATCGATGGCTTCTCGAACGCTGCGGACCTTCTGCGCTAACTTCTTTTCTTCCTTCCGAAGCATTCTGACGATGTTCACTGCTATGCTCCAAATTTCGATTTTTACGGCGCTTGATTCTAACAAAAGGCCGGGCCTGCGGGGAAAGCCCCGGCCAGAAATTCCGCACAAGGTCCTTCAGGTCCCACCAGTCACCATTCTCCGGTATCTACGAAAAACGCGACTAATTCACAGGACTTCAAGAAATCCTCAAGCGTCGTGCAGTCTTTTGAAACAGCCCAGGCTTGGACAAACCTTGGGCGCTATCGGGAATTGCCGCGAAAGTGACCCAACCCAAGAGCCGGAGCTGATGGAAAAGATGGCAGGCTTGGCCCGCCTTGGGAAAAAAGAAACGCTGTCGCGTTTTTCCCACTTTTCGCACAGCTTCGGCTGCTGCTGGCCTGATTGATTTAATTAGCGGCGAATCAAGTCAGCCTGTTTCAGTCTACTTTTCTTGCTGAGTATCGTCAGGGCGGCGACTTGTAAATCAGTCAGCCAGATGGTTGTGCGTTTCATTTTGTGGTCTCTAACCCCTCGCACACTCCGAAAGCTTGCATGACTTTCGCCAGGATTCCTGACCGGTTACAAGCCTTGGACTTGAACATGACGGAGCTCAAGAAACTCTTCGCGGTATTGGGACTGATTTCCATCCGCCTGGCGATCTGTTTGGTTGTGTATCCCTGCATCAGATGCCCGAGGGCCTCGGTTTGCCGTTGCGTCAAGCGGAATTTTTGACCGATTTGTAAGAGGTCAAGCGATGCTCGGTGCTTCCTCTCCAGTAGCACGGCCAAGGTAGGCGCAAGGCTGTTTCTCAAATGAGGTTTCAGCTTGAACACTCGGACTTGATAATGCCTCTTGCCAGAGGCAAATTCGTTGGAGACTCTTGAGCTTAAGGAACCGTCTTGCATGGAAAGCAGCGAGTCGATCCTGTGCACCAGAAAATGGCCAAGGCGTTTATTTCTGCGCGGACTTTTCGGATAACAGAGGATGGAAACAGCCTTTTCGTTCGCGTAAAGAGGCCGCAGGAAACGGTCCAGTAACAAGAGCCCTGGTGAATCGGAATTCGGGACAACCTGGTTAAGCTTCATTTCAATCAGAGGCCACGGCAAAGTGGTTGAAGCTGCTTGCCGGGCCGGGCAGAACGTACACGACTTCCTTGAAAGGCCACTAACGGAGACTTTTCTTGGAAGCGTAGTGTCAGGTCGGGGACAGGCTGAAGCACGTGCGACCGCAAACGATTTTAGCCGAGGCACATCCAGCGAAACATTGCTTAACCGCAATAAGGAACGAGAAAAGCTGGAGGCAACGTCCATACGCAAACCGGCTCTGGGAGTGGAGTGTCCAGCGACCCAGGGCGGGAACGGTGAAAACGGTCTTCGAGATTTACTCCATAACGCCGTTTCTATTCGGCGGTGCTGTACCGGCTGCGATAAAGAAAATTGAAAAACTTGGGGGGCCTTACATGGCGGTGGAATTCTTCAATGATGTGGCCTACAACTTGTGCGATGAATATCAAGTCCAACTGCACGAGTCATTTGCAAAACGACGCGAGCAAGGCTTCCGCCCCGGCCGCAGTTGGGAATTACAATGAGAGGCGTGAGCTACAAGCGTGCGTAGGTGAGCAGTAGCCCCCCTAAGACTATACTTCGAATCCAGCTGAAACACTCACTGGTGCTCGCATCCTACCGAGAGCTGTTTGCAGGTCTCTCGGCTGCCAGCAGGCTGACTGGCGGCGTCCGCATTTCGTCGTTTGTGGCAACGATTAGGCTCTAGCGTTTCCCCTTCCCCTTCGCCGCTCTAAACTTTGCCCACCGCTCTTTTGTTGCCTTCGAAATCTTCGCTCTCGCAGCAGCAGACAGTACCCGTTTCTGGTTCAAGTCCGCCCGGTCCCGCTTTTTGGCAAGTAGGAAGCCCTTAGGCTATTATCCAAGAAGAAACTGGAAGGCGATATGGTCCAATGGGTGAAGCGTGGACATAGCAAGGGCGAAATAGACAGAAGTGGAGAGATGCTGATTCCGTGGTGGACAGACCCCAATCCTAAACTCGATGATGGGCAGTTTCAAGCATACAAAGTAGTTGAGAACTGGCGCACATCTCACGGACTCCCCTTAAATGTCGTTCAAGCCGTACTCCGCAGTCGTGCTCAGCGGGTCGAGCTTAACGTAATTGTCGCCCAACGGCTAAAAAGATTTTCATCCATTATGAATAAATTGGTTCGCGAACCTAGAATGAAACTATCTCAGATGCATGACTTGGGAGGCTGTCGTGCGATCCTTTCCGACGTTCAGGCTGTCAGAACCTTGTTTGAGATGTACCGTGGCCAGCCTGTTCTTCTAAACGACGAGACATCTCTTAAGTGCTACGATTACATTACCAACCCTAAGGATGACGGATACAGGGGAATCCATGTGGTAGCGCGTTATCATCCGCGTCGGGAATCCCGTGCGCCATGGGACGGCCAGAGAATTGAAATTCAACTGCGCACCAAGCTTCAGCATGCCTTTGCAACAGCAGTTGAGACAGTGACCACCTTCACGAAGGAACCTCTAAAGTTCGGGGCTGGACCTGCTGAGTGGAGGCGGTTTTTCTCACTGATGGGTTCAGCACTGGGTGTACGAGAAAGAACGCCACTCGTTAACGGCACACCGCAGAATGAACCGGAATTAACAGCGGAATTACGAAAGTCAGTTCGAGAGTTGAAAGTTCGGCAGCGGCTACGTAGGTGGGCGCAGGCCGTTCGGACCTTGCCTCGGAGAAATGTTACAGATTTCAAGTGGCTATTGCTTGTTTTGGACACGGAGAAAAATACGATTCAAGTGACAGGATTTACTGATCGCCGCCAAGCATCACGGGAGATAGCCAAAATAGAGCCATCCACAAACAAGAATCTTGATGCCGTCCTAGTCTCGGTTAGTTCAATTAAGCAATTACGGGCTGCATATCCAAACTACTATGCTGACACGACGGCATTTCTAGAAGCGTTGAACGTTGCGCTTCAATAGAACAATAGTAGACTTGTTGCATCGGAACACCACGCGCCGGACTTAAGATCACATCCGGTGACCGCATCTGGTCATCTCTCCAAAAATCGAAACCGGGATAATACTGCTATAAGTGGATTCCCAATGGCCTCGCTCTCGGGAACCTTATAGTAGCCGTGAGTGGCATCGTAGAAGTAAAGACAACCTTCTTTGGTGCAAATATGAATCGGCTTCGGAAAGGGCTTGCCACCCAATTTTATCCAGTGTGTTGCAGGCAAGACACCATCTCAGTTGAGTGAACCGGGCATTCTGGCTGCATCACGATTCCCTTCCTCGGCTCCAGTTCTCTCATTGCAAAGCGAGACCATATCCTATGTCCTAGCGGAAAGAATCGCCTGGTGGACATCGAAGCCTGGAAACAAAAACGTGAGGGCGGCGTGCAGGAAGAATGGTGCCCCGGCGTTCAGTGCTTCGATTTTAAGGTTGGCCTCACATTGACTATCTTCGCTATCTTCGCTTGCTTTTCTATCTAGCGCGTTCGTGATAAATTGGACTAACTGGGGCGTTTTTAACCCCGAGGAGAAACGGATTCCTGTGCGTCCCTCCGCCCGAGGGATGTGCAAACTAGCTGTATGGGCATGACGCAATCGCACGTTCACCACTATGTCCCCCGCTGGTATCAGAAGAGATTCCTCAAGGCGGGTCAATTCCAGTTTTACTATCTCGATTTGCATCCAGAGACCGTCATCAATGAAGGAAAGAAGTATCAACGTCGTGTTCTTCTTCGGTGGGGACCTGATCGCTGCTTTTGTCAAAACGACCTGTACACCCTAAAGCTCGGCAATTTGAGCAGAGATGATGTGGAGAGGTTCTTTTTCGGCATGCTTGATAATCGTGGCAGGCATGCGGTGGAGTTCTTTGGGGAATTTACGGGTCTTTCCAACTGCACTTCAAGGGGCGATGTGCCAGGACTATTTCAAGCACTGCCGCAGTACATGGACGCTCAACGCTTCCGAACACCGAAAGGACTGGATTACTTACGGGACACTATTCACGCGTCTGATCGGAACGTCATGCTCGTTGCGATGCAACGATTGTATCGGTTCCACACGACAATGTGGGGTGAGGGTGTGTGGGAATTCGTGAGAGCACGTCAGAGCCAGACAAAGTTTATTGTGACAGATGAACCTGTTACGTTTTTCAACAGACGGGCGTTTCCGAGCGAATTCGCCTACCCCAAAGACGTTGGCTTAGATCAAATTGGCACCCGTACCTTGTTTCCCTTGGGCTTAGACTCCTGTCTCATCATTACGCACTTGCAACTTGTTCGGAATCCTCGGGCCAATCCAACGATGTCCAGGGTGAATGCACGGGCTTATCAGCAAACCATGAAGTGTTTGTTGGATACCCAATTCGGGCGGGAGTTGGAGGAAGATGAAGTTCTCCGCATCAATTACATTTTGAAACGGCGTGCCACACGATACATCGCTGCGGCTGAGGAGGAGTGGCTATATCCTGAGAAACGAGTATCCACGGCAGAGTGGGCAAAGTTAGAGGAAGACTGGTTCTTGTTGCCGCACCTTTACAAGGTTCCGTTTACTAGCGAAATCATCGTTGGACGGAACGACGGCTCTGCTTGGGCAATGGATGAATACGGGCGGCATCCCGGAAATCCAAAGTACAGAGATGCAAAGCTTCACGAAGAGGAATGGATTAGACATGAACAGGCGAAGCGCGAATGGGCCAAGAAACGGGCAGGAAAGTCGGTCGCACACGTTGACGAGTTTCGTCACGATGAAGTCTACGACGAAATTATGCAGGAACATCTGACAGGCGTCTCGAAGAGCACTGCGGCAGGCGGAGGATGAGTTAATTCCCATACTTCGCTTTGAACCTCGCCGCCCTCCGAATGAAAATTTGCCGGACTGCCATTCGCCCGGCCCCGGCGTGGTAGAGTCGCTTTGAGGTCCTCGGGATAAACTCCCGCCGTGCGGATGAAGGAATCTTCGGGAGGGGCAAATGTGGATTTTGAAAGGCGTGGTTCTCGGCGTGGTCATCTTCATCGTGGGCGGAATCTCATATACCGTGATACGAATGGAAATTACGATGTATCGACTCGCACAATCAGCTAAAGGTGCTTCCCGATATAACGCAATCGCATTCAATGTCCGAGGGCTCATACACGATCCGGTCCTCTGGGTCGCATTGTTCGTTGCGATTGTAATTGGGATTTGGATTGTCCGAGCTAGAACTACTCACAACCCGGCTGGAAGCGTGGACAGCACAACGCAGAACTAGAGCTTTTGCGGAGGACGGTATGGATATCGACGCCAGACTTGAGACGCTGGAAGGAGAAAACCGCAGGATAAAGACGTTAGGAATCGTCGCAATCGTCTTCGCCTCGGTGCTCTTTATCAGCGGGCAAGCCAAGACAAACAAGATTGTGGAGGCGAACGAGTTTGCCCTTAGAGTTGTTACTTATTTGGGCAATGAAAATCATAATTAAAAAAAACCTCTAACATACGCTGTGCTATCCTCATCGCCAACGACCAGAGGGGGTGAACTCGGATTTGAATTCAGCTCCCCATTTCGTTTCAAGGAGATTATCAAGTGAAGCGACTAATGCTTGTCATGGTTTTCCTTCTTGCGGTAGGGACCTATGCCAAAAACCACGAATCGAAAGTGCCTAACGGTTCTAAACTCTACATCGCCCAAATGGATGGAGGACTCGATGGCTTTGTAGCTGCTGAAATATTGAAGAGAAAGCTGCCCATTACAGTCGTAACTGAGGAAAAGGACGCCGATTTTGTTTTGACAGGTGGTTCACAGAAGGCAGACGACCATTGGTATAACACGGTCTTCAACGGTAAGGACAAGAATGAAGGTAATGTCAAATTGCTTAATGTTAAGGACAAAACCTTAGTTTGGGCAGGCGAAGCTGGAGACCGCTCTTTGTGGTGGGGTGGTTTGAAGAGAGGTGGTGAACGCAAGGTCGCTGATCGAATTGTCGGCCAGATGAAACACGACCTTTTTTGATTGATACTTTTGGCTTCGACCACTCTTTAGTCACAACAATAAATACATCGTCCACCGAGCAAAGGACGGTCAATTCATCTGAGCGCTGTGGCCTTAGGCCCTTCGGCTCAACCATAAAGTTGACGGCTTTCATTTCGTTCCACCTGCTTCGGATGGGGAAGCGTCTTAACGAGTTGTCACCGGGGAAAGGAAAGTTCTCGCTCTTCGCCAAGGGAATGTTGTATGTAAGTCGAAACCCCCGGAGGGAGAGCGACGCCTGCTGAATTCCGTCGCTCAATTCCCGTACATCGCCTTGAACCTCGCCGCCCTCGCTTCCGCGATGCCAAGAATTCAACCGTGCCGCCCGGCATGGTGAATTCTATGGGTCGCTTGGCAGTCTTTACATCTGTCCGACCAGCGCGGTATCCTCATTCGGCTTGCACAGTCGAGGAAACATCCATGCGCCGACCTCAGCCGAAGGAGATTGTAATTGCTATCCTTAGCGTATTTGCGCTTATAGGCGTATTTGAGGTTATATATGTGATTGTCATTCAAAAGAAATTCATCCCGGAATTCATCCCGGAATTCCCCGTGAGTATATCTGGATTAGTCATGATAGTGGGTGTGATAGTGGGTGTGAGCGTAGGTGCTTATTATGAGCATCGATCTAGGTCCCTCCAAGAAAAGAAAATCGAGCAAATCGAGGTTCGGGCGGAGAAAGAACCTGAGAAGACAAAATTCGCTTGGGACCTGGCACGCGTAAAACTTGAGGCGTACTTCGATAGAAACCTCTCGCAAGTCAGAATGATTTTCTTTGTTGCCGTTTTTGTGATGATTGTGGGTTTCGGATTTATTCTATGGGGTGTTAGCCACGGTGTCTCCAACCCGGAGTCCCTCAAAACATCCTATCTCGCGGCCATCTCAGGAATTATTACCGAGTTCATCGGTGTAACGTTTATGGTCATCTACCGCTCAACCATGGCTCAGGCGAATCAGTTTATGGAAGTTCTCGAAAGGATAAATACTGTTGGTATGGCAGTGCAAATCCTAGATGCCATTCCCGAACAGGAGACTCAATTGAAGAATTCCACGAGGGCGGAGATCGTCTCACTACTTCTTTCAGTTAATGCCCGTTCTAAGAGTGCCGCGAGTGCCCGGAAACAGGATGCAAAGGCCCTCGCAGCAAAGTAGCTAACCGCCTCATGACTCTTGGGCAGGTCCAGTCAATTCCCATACATCGCTTTGAACCTCGCCGCCCTGCGAATGAAAATCTGTTGCTGCCACTTGCTCCGGGCATTGGGGTCCGGGTTGAGATCACGCGGAGAGATGGGACTGGCCTTGAACAGAGGAGTACGCAGTAATTCTCTAAAATGGAGCCATCCACCACCGTCACGACTTCCTCAAGGTTCATACTCGTTTCTCTTTCATCCGCAATTTCAGAGCTTCAAGCTCCTGCTTGGTCATGCCTTGCAGAGCCATCACTGTGGCTAGATGCAGGGCGGGAACGTGTTTCATTTTATTGCCGAGTTCTACCTTGCGACGGAGTGTTTGTACTTCTGGGTCAGCACCCACTTTCAAAAACACTTCATACGCATCGGGGATGGGCAGAGTCTTTTCAATCAGGCCATGCTTGACCAGAATGCGATGATACGACGGTACTGACAACGCAGAAGGATGGGCCTCCGGAGGACGCTTGTGCTTTTTTGGGTGTTTCATTGCACTATGCTGGCACGTTTTCTCAATGCGGTCATTTGCTTTGGCGCTTATACTGTCCCAAGGCGCATAGTCTGCGAGGCACAATTGCCGTGGCCGCTGAATTTTTGAAAGCCTTCCCGACCCTGGAAACCGTTCTGATTGCATCTTGGCAAGAGGGCGCGGGAGTAGGCAACCCTTATACCAGTACGCCGCCGAGTAGAGTCTATGGATTGCTGCGTCCGGTCACAAGTCCGATTATTTCGTGCGCCAACCGCAATTGCAGGAGCGGCGGATTTGACATTTTCCAAGACATAGCGGAGATAGTGCACGAAAAACTCGTCACCAAGAAATTTGCGAAGGTCTGCCTCGGCGATGAACGCTCTCCGAAGGGAGGAAACCTAGGCCGAGATTGCATCAACACGCTTCACTTTTGCCTGACGTTGAAATACAAACCGGAATACTCGCCAGAGGGGGAATAGGGCGGTTCGGACAATCTGTGGACAGGTCGTGCAAAATTAGTGGCCCTAGCGTTTCCCCTTCGCCTTCGCTGCTCTAAACTCTGCCCACCGCGCTTTCGTCGCTTTTGAAATCCTCGCTCTTGCAGCAGCAGACATCACCCGTTCCTTTCTGCCAATCGGGTGCTCCGTATCGCTCATTAGACTTGAGTTTGGGTTTTTGTCGGCAGCCAGAAAAACTGGGAGCGTCTCAGGCTCGCGCTTTTTTCGAAGCGGGTCCTGTGGGCCGTCGTTGACATCGTCAAATCGCTTTAGCGGTAGGCGGCGTAAGATTTAGGAATGCCGAGAAAACGTTCGGTTTTAATTTTGCACCCGGGGAACAGGCGTTGCAGTT